>Ga0193751_1000010_pt1 | contig 174174 bp, 153 predicted proteins | sample L1c2metaG_FD_143050 | JGI IMG/M metagenome (GOLD analysis project Ga0193751, IMG submission 143050) | Soil microbial communities from a riparian zone of the East river system, Colorado, United States - L1c2 | ecosystem: Environmental > Terrestrial > Soil > Riparian zone | place: USA: East... | reverse complement strand
CACAGGGTGAACTGGTAGGCCGCCTTGCTGGAGCGCCCGCCGACGCGCACGTCGCGGGTCGGCACCATGAAGACGCGCAGCCCGGGGATCTGCATCAGCTTGTCGCGCAACCGGTCGACCACGAGGCCGGTGGTGAGCCGGCGATCCGCCAGCGGCTTGAGGCTGATGAAGATGCGCCCCTGGTTGACCGTGCTGTTGCCCGAGGTGCCGATGAACGAGCCGATGCCCGCCACGGCGGGATCGGCCATCACCACCTCGGCCGCCTGCAGCTGCAGCCGCCGCATCGTGTCGTACGACACGTCGGTCGCCGCCTCGGTGCTGCCGAAGATCAGGCCGGTGTCGTCCTCGGGGAAATCGCTGCGCGGGACCTTGGTGTAGAGGAAGACGGTGAGCGCGACGGTCGCTGCCCACACGATCAGGGTGAGCACCCGGTGGCGCAGCACCACCGCAAGCGACAGGTCATAGCCGGCGACCATCCAGCGCAGCACCCCCTCGACCAGCCGGTCGAACCGCGTCGCGTCCGGGCTCGGCGCCGCGCGCACGAAATGGGCACAGATCATCGGCGTGACCGAGAGCGACACCACGGTCGACACCAGGATGGCGAACGCCAGGGTGACCGAGAACTCGCGGAACAGGCGCCCGATGACGCCGCTCATGAACAGCAGCGGGATGAAGGCGGCGACCAGCGAGATGCTGATCGAGATGACGGTGAAGCCGATCTGCTTTGCGCCCTCGATGGTGGCGCGCAGCGGCGAGGAGCCGGCCTCCAGGTTGCGGAACACGTTCTCGATCATGACGATGGCGTCGTCGACCACGAAGCCGACCGAGACCGCGAGCGCCATCAGCGACAGGTTGTCGATGGAAAAGCCGGCGAGCCACATCAGCGCGCAGGTGCCGGCGAGCGACAGCGGCACGGTGATGCCGGCGGCGATGGTCGGCGTCGTGCGCCGCAGGAACACCAGCACCACGCCCATCACCAGCACCACCGTGATGGCGAGGGTGATCTGCATGTCGCGCACGCTGGCGCGGATGGTCGTGCTGCGGTCGGACAGGACCGAGATCTTGATGTCGGCGGGGATCCAGTTCTTGAGGTCGTCGAGCACTTCCTTGAGATGATCGACGGTCTCGATGATGTTGGAGTTGGCCTGGCGGGTGACGGTGAGCAGCACCGCCGGCTGGCGGTTGAACCACGCGGCCGAGAGATTGTTGCGCACGCCGCGCTTGATCGTGGCCACGTCGGTCAGCCGCACCACGGTGCCGTTCGCGCTCTTGACCACCACCGGGTTGAAGTCGACCGGATCCCACAGTTGCCCGTTGCTGCCGAGCGTGACGCCGCGCTCCGGCCCGTCGAACGTGCCGAGCGGGCCCGCCGCGTTGGCGTTGACGATGGCGTTGCGCACGTCCTCCATGGCAAGCCCGATCGAGGCGAGCGCCACCGGGTTGAGCTGCACCCGCACCGCCGGCTGCTCGGCGCCGGTCGCCGTCACCTCGGCGACGCCGTCGATCTGCGACAGGCGCTGCACGATCACGGTGTCGGCGATGTTGTAGATCTCGGCCGCCGGAATCGTCTCCGACGTCAGCGCCAGGATGAAGATCGGGAAGGCCGCCGGATTGACCTTGCGGAAGGTCGGCAGGCTGGGCAGGTCGCTCGGCAGGTCGGTCGCCGCCGCGTTGAGCGCGCCCTGCACGTCGCGCGCCGCGCCGTCGATGCTGCGGTTGAGGTCGAACTGAATGGTGATGCTGCTCGAGCCGAGCGAGGACACCGAGGTGATCTCGCTCACCCCGGCGATCTCGCCCAGGCGCCGCTCCAGCGGCGCCGCCACCGTCGCCGCCATGATCGCCGGGTCGGCGCCGGGCCGGCTCGCCGAGACGCGCACCGTCGGCAGCTCGAAGCTCGGCAGGCTGGCGACCGGCAGGAACGAATAGGCGACCGCTCCAACCAGGAACAGCCCGATCGCCAGCAAGGTGGTGCCGACCGGCCGGCGGATGAACGGGTAGGAGAAGTTCACGTGATCCGTCCCCTGCAAGGAAGGGACACGGGCGTGCCATACCCACCGGTCGTCATCGTCCGCGCAGGCGGACGATCCAGTAACCACCGCCACCGCCGGTGATTGCTGGATGCCCGCCTGCGCGGGCATGACGAGGCGGGAGGTGATGTCGCCCGCCTCATTCCGCCGCCCGCTGCGTATAGGTCGGCGGCACGACCGGCGGCGCCGCCTCGGTCGGCGGGGTCGGCCGCGTGGCGCGCTGCAGCCGCGCCTTCAGGCGTTCCATGGCGAGATAGATGACCGGCGTGGTGTAGAGCGTGAGCAATTGGCTCAGCAGCAGCCCGCCGATGATGGTGACGCCGAGCGGGAAGCGCAGCTCCGAGCCGGTGCCGCTTTCGAGCGCCAGCGGCAGCGCGCCGAACAGGGCGGCGAGCGTCGTCATCATGATCGGCCGGAACCGCAGCAGGCTCGCCTTGACGATCGAGGCGCGCGGCGACAGGCCCTCGTTGCGCTCCGCCTCGAGCGCGAAGTCGATCATCATGATGGCGTTCTTCTTGACGATGCCCATCAGCAGCACGATGCCGATCAGGCCGACGAGCGAGAGATCGAGGCCGCACAGCATCAGCGCCAGCAGCGCGCCGACGCCGGCGGAGGGCAGGGTGGTCAGGATGGTGAACGGGTGGATGAAGCTCTCGTACAGCACGCCGAGCACGATGTAGATGGTCACCGCCGCCGCCAGGATCAGCCACGGCTGCCCGGCGAGCGATTTGTCGAACTCGGCGGCGTCGCCCGAGTAGCTGCCCAGCACGGTCGGCGGCATCCCGATGGCGCGTTCGGCGTCGGCCACCGCCACGACCGCGTCGCTGAGCGAACGGCCGGGCGCGAGATTGAAGCTGATGGTCACCGCGGGAAATTGCGCCTGGTGGCTGATCGCCAGCGGAGCCGCGGTGCTGTCGAAGCGGGTGAAGGCGCTCAGCGGCACCTGCGCGCCGTTGGTCGAGGACACGTAGAGCTTGCTCAGCGAAGTCGGATCGCGCTGGTATTGCGGCATCGCCTCCAGGATCACCCGGTACTGGTTGGCCTGGCCGTAGATGGTCGAGACCTGGCGCTGGGCGAACGCATCGTTGAGGGTGTCGTTGACGACCTGCATGGAGACGCCGAGCCGGCCGGCCGCCTCGCGGTCGACCCGGATGAAGGCGCGCAGGCCGCCCTCCTGCGCCTCCGACGCGACCTCGCGCAGCGCCGGATCGCCGCGCAGGTGCTCGACCAGCCTGGTCGACCATTTGTTGACGTCGTCCGGATCGGTGCCGGTGAGGGTGTATTGGTACTGGGCGCGGCTCGAGCGGGTGCTGATCTGGATGTCCTGCACCGGCTGGAAGTAGACGACCACGCCGGAAACCGCGGCGACCGCGGCCCGCAGCCGGTCGACCACCGCGGTGACGAAGGCGCGCCGCTCGTCGCGCGGCTTGAGCGTGATGGCGAGATGGCCGGCATTGGGGGTCGGGTTGATCGGGCTCACGCCGATCACCGATATGGCCCCGGTGACGTCCGGGTCCTGCTTGACGACGTCGACGATGCGCGCCTGCAGGCGCTGCATTTCCGCGAACGAAACCTCCGGCCCGGCTTCGGTGACGGCGCTGATCAGGCCGGTGTCCTGGGTCGGCAGGAATCCCTTGGGAATGATGACATAGAGCCAGATGGTGGCGACGAGCGTCGCGGCCGTCGTCACCATGGTCATGGTCTGGTGGCGCAGCACCCATTCGAGGCTGCGGCGATAGCCCTCGATGGTGCGGTCGACGAGACGGTTGAAGGCGCGGGTGACGCGGTTGCCGTCGCCGGGGTCGTGGCGCAGCAGCCGGCTGCACATCATCGGCGTCAGGGTCAGCGACACCACCATCGAGGTGACGACCGCGATCGTCAGCGTGAGCGCGAACTCGCGGAACATGCGCCCGACCAGGCCGGTCATGAACAGCAGGGGAATGAACACGGCGATCAGCGAGACGGTGAGCGAGATCACCGTGAAGCCGATCTCGCGCGCGCCGCGCAGCGCCGCATCGAGGGCGGATTCGCCCTCTTCCATGTGGCGCACGATGTTCTCGATCATCACGATGGCGTCGTCGACCACGAAGCCGGTGCCGATGGTGAGCGCCATCAGCGACAGGTTGTCGAGGCTGAACCCGCAGAACCACATCACCCCGAAGGTGGCGATCAGCGACAGCGGAAGCGCGACGCCCGCGATGATCGTGGCGCGTATGGTGCGCAGGAAGACCAGCACCACCAGCACGACGAGGCCGACCGCGAGCACCAGGGTGAACTGCACGTCGCGGATCGAGGCGCGGATGGTGCCGGTGCGGTCGTGCACCACGGTCAGGTGCGCGTCGGCCGGCATGGCGCGCTGCAGCCGCGGCAATTCGGCCTGCACCAGCCGGACGGTCTCGATGACGTTGGCGCCGGGCTGCCGCTGCACGTCGATGATGACCGCCGGAACGCCCTGCAGCCAGCCGCCGACTTTCATGTTCTCCAAGCCGTCGACCACCTGGGCGACGTCGCTCAGCCGCACCGGCGCGCCGTTGCGATAGGCGACCACCACCGACTTGTAGGCCTCGGCGGCGGAAATCTGGTCGTTGGTGGCGATGGTGTAGGACTGCTGCGCGCCGTCGAACGACCCCTTGGGGCCGGCGACGTTGGCAAGCCCGATGGCGCCGCGCAGGTCCTCCATGCCCAGCCCGTAGGAGGCGAGCCGGGCGAAATCCGCCTGGATGCGCACGGCCGGCCGGATGCCGCCCTCGACCGAGACATGGCCGACGCCGGAGAGCTGGCTCAAGCGCTGCGCCAGCAGCGTGTCGGCGAAATTGCTTAGCTCGCGCAGCGCGATGGTCTGCGAGGTGAGCGCGAGCGTGATGATCGGCGCGTCCGCCGGGTTCACCTTCGAATAGACCGGCGGGTAGGGGAGGTTCTTCGGCAGGGTCGATCCGGCCGCGTTGATCGCCGCCTGCACGTCCTGCGCCGCGCCGTCGATGTCGCGGTTGAGGTCGAACTGCAAGGTGATCTGGCTGATGCCGTACGAGCTTGCCGACGTCATCAGGGTGAGGGCGGGAATCTGGCCGAACTGGCGTTCGAGCGGCGCGGTCAGCAGCGACGCGGTGACGTCGGCGCTCGAGCCGGGCAACTGCGTCGTCACCTGGATGGTGGGGAAGTCGACCTGCGGCAACGACGAGACCGGCAGCCACCAATAGCCGAGCCAGCCGCCGAGCATCACCGCCACGCCGAGCAGCGAGGTGGCGATCGGCCGGTGAATGAACGGCGTCGAAACGCTCATGTCGACAAGCTCATGGCAAAAAAGCTCACGGGGCGGCGCGCGGCGCGCCCTCGGAATTGCGGCGGCGCTTGCCGCTCGCCGGATTGGGCTCGTCCGGCCGTGCGGCGGCGTTGGGCGTGGCAGCGGCCGCGCCGCCGCCCGCCGGCGGGTCGGCCGCGGCGCCGGTGCCGCCATTGCCTTGGGCCGCCTGGGCGGGCGCGACGGTCACGGCGCGCTTGTCGGCAAGCTGGGTAAATCCGGTGGTGACGACGCGGTCGCCGGCGCCGACGCCGCGCGTGATCACCGCCTGCGTCTCGCTCTGCTGGCCGACGCTCACCGGCTTGACCGCGACCGTGTTGTCGGCCTGAACCACGTAGACGAAGTTGGTGTTGGGCGGCGGACCGCGCTGCACCGCCACCGGCGGGATCACCACCACGTCGTGCAGCGTGTCGATCAGCAGGCGAACGTTGACGAACTGGCCCGGCCACAGCTGCAGGTTTGCGTTGGGGAACTCGGCCTTGAGCTGAATCGTGCCGGTGGTCTGGTCGACCTGATTGTTGACCACCTGCAACGTGCCGCGGTCGACCACGGTCCTGTTGTCGGCGCCCAGGGCCTCGACCGCGAGCGGAGTCTTGCCGGCCTTCAGGATGGCGGCGTTGACCTGCCCGAGCTGCTGCTGCGGCAGGGTGAACAGCAGGGCGATCGGCTGGATCTGGGTGACGACCACGATGGTGGTCGCGCCGGCCGCGTGCACCACGTTGCCCTGATCGACCAGGCGGATGCCGGTGCGGCCGTCGATCGGCGAGATGATGGTGCACCATTTGAGATAGGCCGCCGCGTTGTCGATCGCGCCCTGGTCCAGCTTCACCTGCGCCTCGAGCTGCGCGACCATGGCCCGCTGGGTGTCCTCCTGCTGCTTGGTCACCGCATTGGTCTTGACCAGGTTGATGTAGCGGTCGAGGTCGCGGCGGGCATTGGCGAGCTGCGCCTCGTCGAGCGCCTTCTTGGCGACCGCCTGGTCCAGCTGGGCCTGATAGGTGGTCGGGTCGACCCGCGCCAGCACGGCGCCTTTCTTGACTTCCTGCCCCTCCTGGTAGTCGACGCTCAGCAGCGTGCCGTCGACCAGCGAGGTGATGTTCGCGGTGTTGAGCGCCTTGGTGGTGCCGACGCCGTCGAGATAGACCGGCACGTCGGCAAGCTGGGCGGCCGTGGCGACCACCGACACCGGCGCGGTCGCGTCGCCGCGCCGTCCGGCCGACCCCTTCTTCTGCGGGCCCTGGCCACGCCCGAAGATGGCAAAGCCGATCGCGGCAATGACCACGCCGAGCACGCCAATCCGCAAAAGCCGTCGCGTTCCCGCTCTCATTGCGCGCCTTGAGTCGTTATCCCGCCCATGCAGGTGCGCCAGCAGCCCGCCCGGTTCAAGGGGCCTGGGCTTCCTTGGCAGGCAGCCACCCGCCGCCCAGCGCCTGATAGAGCGCAACCAGCGCCTGGAGCCGGTTGAAACGCACCAGGGCGAGCGCGTCCGTCTGCTGGAACAGGGTCTGCTGCACCTGCGCCAGGGTCGCAAGGTCGATGATTCCGTCGCGCAGGCGGGCCTCCGACAGGTCGAAGGCCCGGCGCGCCTCCGCCACCGCCTGGCGCTGGAGCTGCTCCTGCAGCGCCAATTGCTGCACGCCGACCAGCGCCTTTTCCACGTCGGTGAAGGCGGAAATCACCGCCTTGCGGTATTCCGCCAGCAGCTCCTCGCGCAGGCCTTTTTGCTGGTCGAGCTGGCCGAGCAGCAGGCCGCCGTCGAAGATCGGCTGGGTCAGGCTGGTGGCCACCGAATAGAAGCCCGATCCCGGGACCAGCAGGTTGCTGAGCATCGCGCTCGAGAATCCGCCCTGGCCGGTCAACTGGATGGTGGGAAAGAACGCCGCGCGCGCAGCCTCCACGTTGGCGTCGGCGCCGGCGAGCTTGGCTTCCGCCTCGCGAATGTCCGGACGCTGGGTCAGGAGCTCCGACGGCAGGCCCGGGGTGATGCGCGGAATCGCCAGCCGGTACATGCTGCCGCCGCGAATCCTGATGTGCTCGGGCGCGCGCCCGACCAGCAGGGCGAGCGCGGCGCGGTTCTGCTCGGCCTGCTGCACCAGCGGCGGGATCGACGCGCGCTGGATCGCCACCAGGCTCGCCTGTTGCGCCACGTCGAGGTCGGTGCCGCAGCCGGTCGCCGAGGGCGGCGAGCCGGGAGGGCAGCCGCCGCCTTGGGCGCGGCGATCCTGGAAGACCTTGAGGATGCGCTCCGCCGCCCGCAGGTTCTCGTTGGCATTGCGAATGCGATCCTGGGCTTCGAGCACCAGGAAATAGGTGTTGGCGACGCTCGCCAGCGTGGTCAGGGTCACGACCTCGCGGTCGAAGCGGTTCGCGTTCGCGGTGGTCTCCGCCGCGCGCAGCAGCGCACGGTTGCGCCCCCAGAAATCGACCACGTAGCTCGCGTTGAGCGCCGTGTTGTAGTTGGTGCGGTCGGTCACCGAGATGGCGTTGGTGCCGGTGTTGGCCGACGGGCGCGAGCGGGTGACCGTTCCGGCGCCGCTCAAGGTCGGCAGCAGCGCCGCCCCGACCTGGCGCGAGATCGCGTCCGCCTCGACGATGCGCGCGATCGCCGCCGCGATGTCGAAGTTCGCGGTCTGCGCCTGCTCCACCAGGTCGGTGAGCTCGGCGGAGTGGAACGTGCGCCACCACGCCAGCGGGGGCAGCGCGGCATACGGGTTGCCCGCCGTCCTGGTGTAGCGGCCCGGCACGTCGAGGGCGGGGTCGAGCTTGTCGGCGGTGAGGATGCAGCCGGCGAGCGCCGGCGCCAACGCAATGCTCATGACCAGCGCCGGCAGCAGCCGGCTCCGCCCCCATGGCAGCACGCGCTCGCCCTCGACCATTGCCTGGCACTCGACCGATGCAACTTATCGAGGCTTGTCATTGCCGTTTCTTCGGTACGGCGTCCAGTCCGCCAATTTGCGGCGGCCCTCCGGCGTCATGCCGGCGCTCGCCGCGGCGATGACGTTCTGCAGCACCTCGTCGAGCTTGTCGCGCGCCGTGCGCGCATCCGCCATCGCGGCGCGCAGGGCGTCGGCGTTGAACGGCTCGGCGCGCAAGGCGTCGCGCATGTGGCGCTGCGCTGCGCGAAAGGCGCCGGTTGCCGCCTCGACGTCCCCCATGTGCGCGCGCAGCTCGGCGTGAAGCTTCTCGGCGTCGCCGGCCGGCAGCGCCGCCGCCATTCGCTCGATGCGCATGGCCGGGCTCCAGGGGCCGTGCTCGCGGTGGTTATAGTGGCGCCACGTCAGCGCCGCCCACGCGCCGACGAAAAACAGATTGAGCGCCAGCGACGCGAGCAGGATGCGGCGCGACCACTGGCCGGCAGGCGGCCGCGCGGGCAGGCCTTCGCTCACGGCCGCGTCTCCGGCAGCGGATCGGGCGTGAACATGATGGCGCCGATGTCGACGTCGGCGACGACCGCCGCCCCCTCGTCGCCGTTCGATCCTGGCGCCAGCGGTCCACTCAGGTCGCTCAGCCCGATGACGAAACCGAGCGCGGCAACGCCGGCGAGCGCGGCCAGCCGCGGCCACGCCGGCACGAAATCGACGTCGAGCAGCTCGGTCGGCCATCGCCGCCACAGGAAGCGGCGGCGCTGCGGCGGCAGGCGCCGCGTTGCGATCACGTGCATGATGCGCGCCGCGGCCGCGTCCGCGCCCGCAGGCTCCGGCTCGCGCACGATCAGCGCATCGAGTTCGCGCGCCCGCTCCAGCGCGGTTGCAGCCGCCGGGTCGTCCGCCAGCAGGCGGTCCGCCGCGGCCCGCTGCGCCTGCGGCCAGCGCGCGAGGTCCGCCCCGTGCACGTCGAGGAGATGCTGAAAGCGCGCGAGCGTCATGGTCATGGTCGTGTGCTTCCTATGTCGAGCACGGGGCCGAGGCGTTGGCGCAACGTGCGCTTGGCGCGCACCAGCAGCGTCTCGACCGCCGACACCGAGGTTCCCAGCGCAGCGGCGGTTTCGGCATTGCTGCAGCCTTCGTGATAGGTGAGCGCGATGGCGGCGCGCTGGCGTTCGGGCAGATCGGCGACGGCCGCGGCGAGCGCGCGGTCGGTTTCGCGCCGCTCGATCCGTGCCTCGGCGTCGGGACTTGGGTCGACCGGATCGTGGGCGTCCTCGATCGGCAGGAACGGCGTCCGCCGCTTGCGATTGAGGCACAGGTTGATGACCACCCGGTAGAACCAGGTGCGGAACGACGCCACCGGCCGCCAGCGCGGCGCATTGATCCACACCCGCAGCAGGGCTTCCTGCACGATCTCCTCGGCGTCGGCGCTGCTCGCCATGACCCGGCGGGCCAGGCGCAGAGCGCGCGGCGCATAACGGCCGGCGAGAACCCGGAAGGCGGGTTCATCGCCTGCGGCGATCCGGAGCATGAGATCCTCATCGCTGGCTCCGTCCATCGAGCCTTGGTCCGGTGATCATGTGGTTCGCAGGCGTCATCGAACCATACCTGTCCGTGGGGGCGAAAGCAGCCGCCGCCGCGCCCCGGATCGTTGCGGTTTCTCGCGGGCTACCCGCCGGGCCCGGCGACTGCAGCGGGTGCGTGCCGACGGCATCCCGGCGGGGTGAGGCGGGCGGAGGATCGCATCGCATGGGCCACTGCAATAAACCCCCCGCCGGGGCAAAGCCTGCGGGCGGGAGCAGCCCAGCGACAGCGCCATGAGGCATTTCCGCAAAAAGCCTGCCCGGACGCGATCCGGGGTGGGCAGCGGGTCTCCGGAGAAAATGCGACAAAAATCAAAAGCCTGGATCGCTTTCCGATTCAATCGAAGCCGAAGGCGATCTCGGCACTCACGCGGTCTTGACCCTCGCGCCCACCGGCGGCGCTATGCTGAGGGGCCGTGGTCCGCGTCCCGCAGGAGGCGCCCGATGCGACGTTTTGCAGTCCTCACCGCCGGCCTCGCCCTGACGCTCGCCGGCGCCACCGGCGCGCGCGCCGGAGCGTGGTGCGCCTGGTACGATCCCTATACGTACAATTGCGGCTTCGCCAGCTTCCAGCAGTGCCTCGATACCGTGCTGGGCTCGGGCGGCTATTGCGCCCGCAACGTGCAGGACACAGGACCCGCCGCGCCGGCGCCCAAGCCGGTGCGCAAGCGGACCCGCCACGATTGATCGGCGGGAATGAGAATGCGCACCATCGCGATTGCGGCAACCTTCGCCGTCGGGCTCGCGGTGCCGGTCCTTGCCGCCGCGCAGGCAAACCGCGGCGGCCTGGCCGCGCCGAGCGCAGCCCCGGTCGGGCATCGCCAGCCCGGTGCCAAGGACGTGCCGCGGGACGCGGAGGGCAAGCCCATCGCGATGACGAAGGAAGACCGCGCGCTCGACCGGGCGCTCAAAGGCATCTGCCGCGGGTGCTGACGCCTTATTTGTTTGCTCGCCATGTCCGCGCCGCAGGGCGCGCGTCCCGGATCGGGAGAAATTTTTTGGAGGCCACGCCCGGAATTGAACCGGGGTACACGGTTTTGCAGACCGTTGCGTAACCACTCCGCCACGTGGCCTTGAGGTGGCGCCCGACGACGCGGGCTTGCCTATACAGGAGCGGGCAGGGCGCGGCAACGTCCGGCAATCTTGCCTTTTCGTCCGGCCTGTCCCAAAAGGCGGTCTCAGAGCATTTTCCGGAAAAAGCCTGCCCCGGACGCGATCCGGGGTGGGCACCGGTTTTCCGCAGAAAATGCGACAAAATCAAAAACCTGGATCGCTTTCCGATTCAATCGAATCGGAAAGCGATCTAGCCCGGACGAGACATGACCGACTTTGCACGAGCGCGGCGGATGATGGTCGAGGGCCAGATCCGCACCAGCGACGTGACCGACCTGCGCGTGCAGGCCGCGTTCGGCGAGGTACCGCGCGAGCGGTTCGTGCCGCCGGACCGGCAGGCGCTCGCCTATCTCGATCGCGACGTGCCGGTCGACGGCGCCGGAGCGCGGCGGCTGCTCAAGCCCATGGTGCTCGCCAAGCTGATCCAGGCGGCCACCGTCCGGGAGGGGGATCGGGTGCTCGATGTCGGCTGCGCGACCGGCTACTCCGCGGTGATCCTGTCGCGCTTGGCCGGCGCCGTGATCGCGCTGGAGGAAGATGCCGCGCTCGCCGACGCCGCCGTCGGCCTGACCGCGGCCGCCGGTGCGGACAACGTCAAGGTGGTCAACGGGCCGCTCGTTGCCGGCTGGCCGCCAAGCGCGCCCTACGACGTCATCGTGCTCAACGGATCGGCCGAGATCGTGCCGCAGGCGCTGCTCGACCAGCTCGCCGACGGCGGGCGGCTTGTCGGCGTCGTCGGCCGCGGCCCGATCGGTCAGGCTACGGTGTATCGCCGCAGCGGCGCGCACGTCGGTGCCCATCCCGAATTCGATGCGGTGGCTCCGCTTTTGCCCGGCTTCGCCAAGCCGCCCGCATTCGTGTTCTAAATACAGGCGCATAATACAGGCACTTGCGGAGTGTTGCGCATTTGCGCCACTCGCGAACTTTTTAGCGGCGCGCGATCCCCAGGGGTTTCGCACCGCCCGGCCGGCCCCTATGGTGATTCGATCGAAAAACGACGGGGGCCGGCGGACGAGGTCCGCGAGGGGACCCGCATCGGGTGGCGGAGCGGGCGGTGCGTGGGACCGGTTGGAGCGCCAAGCGGACGGTCCGGGGAGCGGCGCTGGCCGCTTGCGCCGTGGCTACGGCGCTATTCCCGTCAGCCGCGCCGGCGGAAACGATCGAATCCGCGCTGGTGAAAGCCTACCAGAACAACCCGCAGCTCAACGCCCAGCGCGCCAGCGTGCGGGCGATCGACGAGGGCGTGCCGCAGGCCTTGTCGGGCTATCGCCCGCGCGTCAGCGTGACCAGCACCCTCGGCGAACAATTTATCGACGCGACGGCGAAGACCGTCGCCGGCGTTCCGCCGACCCCGCCGCGGCCGCCCGGTCCGGCCGTGCAGACCGCCACCTACACCGGGGCATCCGGCACGACGACGCCGTGGAGCTACGGCGTCACCGCACAGCAGACCCTCTACAACGGATTTCAGACCGCCAACCGGACCCGCGCGGCGGAAAGCCAGGTGTCGTCGGCGCGCGAGGGGCTGCGGGTGCTGGAGCAGAGCGTGCTGCTCACCGCCGCGACCACCTACATGGACGTGCTGCGCGACACCGCCAACCTCGAGGTCCAGCGCAACAACGTGCGGGTGCTGCAGGAAACCCTCAAGCAGACCAACGACCGCTTCAACGTCGGCGAGGTGACTCGCACGGACGTGGCGCAGGCGGAAGCGCAGCTCGCGGCCGGGCAATCGGCGATGCTGGCCGCCGAATCGACATTGACCACCTCAAAGGCGAACTTTCGCCAGGTGATCGGGGTCGAGCCGGCCAACTTGGCCCCCGGCGCGCCGGTCGACCGGTTCTCGCCGCGCACCTTGCAGTCGGCGATCGACACCGGGCTCGTGGAAAATCCCAACGTCACCGCGGCGATGTACGGCATCGACGTGTCGCACCTGCAGGTCAAGATCAACGAAGGGGCGCTCTATCCAACGTTCGCGGTACAGGCGAGCGCCCAGCAGAATTCTTACGTGCAGAACGGTTCGGTTCCGCAGTTCTGGAACGCCGTGGTCACCGGGACGCTCACGGTCCCGATCTTCCAGGGCGGCGCGGAATATTCGCTCATCCGCCAGTCCAAGGAGTCGCTGGGGCAGCAGCGGCTCACCCTCGATCTCGTGCGCACCCAGACGCGCCAGCAGGTGGTGCAGGCCTGGGGCCAGAACGAGGCCGCCAAGGCGCAGGTCCAGGCGGCCAATTCGCAGGTGTATTCGTCCGAGGTGGCGCTCAACGGCGTGCGCGAGGAGGCGCGGGTCGGCCAGCGCACCACGCTCGACGTGCTCAACGCCCAGCAGGCGCTGGTCAACGCGCGGGTCGCCCTCGTGACCGCCCAGCACGACCGCGTGGTGGCATCCTATAACGTGCTGTCGGCGTCCGGCCGGTTGTCGCCGCAGACGCTGCACCTGCCGACCACGCTGTACGATCCGACCGTGCACTATCAGCAGGTGCGCGACGCCTGGATCGGCGTGCGCACGCCGGACGGCCACTGAACCGCGCGCATCAACGCTTGGCGGGCACCAGCACCCTGTCCACAGGGCGTTGCTTGCGTTCGATCTTTGCCGTGCCATACTTCTTCGAATCCTGGCAGGGGATGTTTTCGCGCCGGTGATTCGGCGCTGCGCCTGACGCGGTTTTTTGACAGGGATGCGGCGGATGACGCAGCCGGCGAAGGCCCAAGAGCCCTCGATGGAGGAGATTCTCGCCTCCATCCGGCGAATCATTGCGGACGACGACACGAGCAAGACCGCCAAGCCGCCCCCCAAGGCGCCGGAACCGGCGCCGGCGAAAGCCGCGCCCACGCCACCGGCGGCTCAGGCAGCTCCGGCGGCCGCGGCCGAACCGTCGAACCAGGACGACATCGACGCCATGCTGGCGGACCTCGACGAGGCTCCGGCTCCGGCGCCCGCTCCGCCCGAGGAGGTGCTGGAGTTGACCGAGGCCATGGCCGCGCCGCCGCCGGCGCATGAACCGGCGCAACCGAGCTTCCGCCGCATCGAGCCCGACCAGGACGTGGTGTTCGACGAGCCGGCGCCGCCCCCGCCACGCCCGCCCCATGTCGACACGGGGCTGCTGTCGAACGCCGCATCGGCGGCGGTGCACTCCGCCTTCGGCACGCTGGCGCATTCGGTGCTGGTGCAGAACACGCGCACGCTGGAAGACCTGGTCCAGGAAATGCTCCGGCCCATGCTCAAGTCGTGGCTCGACGACAACCTGCCGGTCATGGTCGAGCGGCTGGTCAGGGCCGAGATCGAGCGCGTGTCGCGCGGGCCGCGAAGCTAGCGAATAGCGAATAGCGAGTAGCGAATAGCGAATAGTAGGAAATGGGCGGCGCCACCGTCGGCTTTTCACTATTCGCTATTCGCTACTCGCTATTCGCCCCCGTGCCGTTGACAGGCGCAGCCCAGCCGGGCTTTTTCCCCCCATGATCGAGAAGACCTACCAGCCGGCCGAGGTCGAGGCGCGCATCTATGCCGCGTGGGAAGCCGCGGGCGCGTTCCGCGCCGGCCGGCCCGAGCGGCGCGACGCGCGGCCCTATTGCATCGTCATCCCGCCGCCCAACGTCACCGGCTCGCTGCACATGGGCCACGCGCTCAACAACACGCTGCAGGACGTGCTGGCGCGGTTCGAGCGCATGCGCGGGCGCGACGTGCTGTGGCAGCCCGGCACCGATCACGCCGGCATCGCCACCCAGATGGTGGTCGAGCGCCAGCTCATGGAACGCCAGGAGCCCGACCGCCGCACCCTCGGCCGCGACGCGTTCATCAAGCGGGTGTGGGCGTGGAAGGAGGAATCCGGCGGCGCCATCACCCGCCAGCTCAAGCGGCTCGGCGCTTCGTGCGACTGGTCGCGCGAGCGCTTCACCATGGACGAGGGGCTGTCGCGCGCGGTCGTGAAAGTGTTCGTCGACCTCTACCAGGCCGGGCTCATTTATAAGGACAAGCGGCTGGTCAACTGGGACCCCAAGCTGCGCACCGCCATCTCCGACCTGGAGGTGCAGCAGGTCGAGGTCAAGGGTCACCTGTGGCACTTCAAGTACCCGATCGAAGGGCTTGAAGATACGTACATTACGGTCGCGACCACCCGCCCGGAGACGATGCTGGGCGACACCGCGGTCGCGGTCCATCCCGACGACGAGCGCTACCGGCACCTTGTCGGCGGGAAGGCGATCCTGCCGCTGGTCGGCCGCCCGATTCCGATCGTGGCCGACGAATATTCCGATCCGGAAAAAGGCAGCGGCGCAGTCAAGATCACGCCCGCCCATGACTTCAACGACTTCGAGGTGGGCCGGCGCCACGGGCTGAACCTAGTGAATGTCCTCGATGCGGACGCCCGTTTAGTGCTCTCTGACAATGCCGACTTTGTTTTCACTGCAATCTCAGGCGGAGTCGAGGGTATTCCCCTTACAAGACCAGATCGCGATGAACACAAGCGTGCGGTGATTACCTACTTGACCGAACGCGGCAACACGGAACTGGCCGAAACAATTCGCACCCTAGACGGGCTCGATCGATTTGAGGCTCGAACGAAGATTGTGGAGATGTTGGAGACGCGGGGTCTTATCGATAAGATTGAGACGCATAGTCATATGGTGCCGCACGGAGATCGTTCCGGCACGGTTATAGAGCCTTTCCTCACCGAGCAGTGGTACGTTGACGCCAAAACTTTGGCGAAGCCGGCGATCGAGGCCGTGCGCCGCGGCCGTACCGTGTTCGTGCCGAAGAACTGGGAGAAGACCTACTTCGACTGGATGGAGAACATCCAGCCGTGGACCATCTCGCGCCAGCTGTGGTGGGGGCATCAAATTCCTTGCTGGTATGGCCCGAACAAGAGAGACGACGAACCGGGAAATGTCAGTTATCCGTTGTCGCATCCGGAAAATGCACGCAAAATTGTGAGTGTTAGCGAAGCCGAAGCCATACAAGAAGCGACGGAATATTACGGAGGTTCTGTTGAGGTTGTCGCTGATTTGGAAGAAGCGATAGCGCGCACGAGAGTGGACAAAGATAAATATTACATTTGGCGCGATCCCGACGTGCTCGACACCTGGTTCTCCTCGGCGCTGTGGCCGTTCTCGACGCTTGGCTGGCCCGACCAAACACCCGAGGTCCAGCGCTATTATCCGACCGACGTGCTGGTCACCGGCTTCGACATCATCTTCTTCTGGGTCGCCCGCATGATGATGATGGGGCTGCGCTTCATGCAGGAGGTGCCGTTCCCCACCGTCTACATCCACGCCCTGGTGCGCGACGCGACCGGGGCGAAAATGTCGAAGTCGAAGGGCAACGTCATCGACCCGCTGCACCTGATCGACGACTACGGCGCCGACGCCCTGCGCTTCACCCTCGCCGCCATGGCGGCGCAGGGCCGCGACATCAAGCTCGCGACCAGCCGGGTCGAGGGCTATCGCAACTTCGCGACCAAGCTGTGGAACGCCGCGCGCTTCGCCGAGATCAACGGGTGCGCCCGCGTGCCGGGCTTCGACCCGAAAGGCGCCAAGGAGACGCTCAACCGCTGGATCGCCCACGAGACCGCCAAGGCCGGCCGCGAGGTCACGATTGCCGTCGAGACCTACAAGTTCAACGAGGCGGCGGGCGCGCTCTATCGCTTCGTCTGGAACGTCTACTGCGACTGGTACGTGGAACTGGCCAAGCCGGTGCTGACCGGTGCCGACGGGCCGGCCAAGGACGAGACCCGGGCGATGACCGCCTGGGCGCTCGACGAGATCCTCAAGCTGCTGCACCCGTTCATGCCGTTCGTCACCGAGGAGCTGTGGCGGGTCACGGCGGAGGGCGCGGCTGCCCGCGACGGCCTCCTGGTGCTTGCCGCCTGGCCGCACCATGACGGGCTCGACGATCCCGCCGCCGAGGCGGAGATCGGCTGGGTGATCGACCTGATCAATGCCATCCGCTCGGTGCGGGCGGAGATGAACATCCGCGTCGACGTGCCCCTGGTCCTGTCCCAGACGCTGCCGGAAACAAAAGCCCGGGCAGGGCGTTGGGGGGAGTTTCTCAAGCGGCTCGCGCGGCTCTCCGCGATCTCCTTCGCGGCCGCCCCGCCGCCCGGCGCGGTGCAGCTTCTGGTGCGCGGCGAGGTCGCGGCCCTGCCGCTCGCCGGCATCATCGATCTCGCCGCCGAGCGGACCCGGCTGGAAAAGGAAATGGCCAAGGTCAGGGGCGACATGGCCCGGGTCGACGCCAAGCTCGGCAACGCCGACTTCCTCGCGCGCGCGCCCGAGGAAGTGGTCGAAGGCGAGCGGGAGAAGCGCGAGGAGGCGGAAGCGCGCCATCTGAAGATCGTCGAGGCGTTGGCGCGGTTGGCGCAGGCGTCATAGAGCATGATCCCGAAAAGTGGGCACCGGTTTTCGGAAAAGATCATGCTCCGAGAATAGTCGGGTGTGGCGCTGGGTCCGCCGGCTGCTGATCGGGCTCGCGGCCCTTGCGGCCATCTTCGTTGCGGCGACCCTGCTGACCTTGCGATCGGGTGACCGCCGGCTCTATCCGGTGGCTCCGGGCGAGCCGGCGGTCGCGGTGTTCGTGGTCAGCCATGGCTACCACGCCGGCATTGTCCTGCCGCGCGCCGCGCTTGCCGACGCGGCCTCCCAACGCGGCTATCCGGCGCTCGGCGCCGTAGCGGCGCGGTTTGCCGCCTATCCGTTCCTCGAAATCGGGTGGGGCGACGAAGGTTTTTACCGCAGCGTGCCCACCCTGGCCTCGCTCAGCGTGGCGATGGCGGCGCGGGCGCTGCTGCTGCCCGGCAATCCGTCGGTCCTGCACGTGGTCGGCCTGAGCTATCCGCCGCGCCTCGCCTTCCCGGCGGCCGACATCATCGCGCTCGAGCTATCCGCCGAGGGATTCGACCGCATGCTCGGCCGCATCGATGCGACGTTCGCGCCGGTCGGCGCCGTTGCGGCGGGGGATCTCGGCGCCGGACTCTACGGGCCGAGCCGGTTCTATCGGGCCAACGGCACGTTCAATATTTTCCACGTGTGCAATCACTGGCTTGCCGACGTGCTCGACGCCGCCGGGGTGCCGACCGCGCCGGTGCCGGCGACCTTGTCGGCGGGCCTGTTCCTCGACCTTGCATGGCGTTCTGGATTACGGCCGCTCGCGCGGTGAGGGCCTCCGGTCAAGAACGGGGAGGGTGGGCAAAGCGCCGAAGGCGCGTGCCCACGCGTCGGCACGCCGGCTGCGCCGGCTTTGCCCACCCTACGGAAATCAAATCGAGAAGCTGGTGCCGCAGCCGCACGACGCGGTGGCGTTGGGGTTCGCCACCTTGAACGACGCGCCGATCAAGTCGTCGACGAAGTCGATCTCCGACCCCGCCAGATACTTGAGCGAGACCGGGTCGATCAGCACCACGGCGCCGTCGCGCGCGACCTCGACGTCGTCGTCCGCCTTGGCGTGCTCGATGTCGAACTTGTACTGGAAACCGGAACAGCCGCCGCCCTCCACGCTCACGCGCAGCATGGCGCCCGCCGCCTCGCCCTTGAGGATTTCGCCGATCCGCCGCGCCGCGCGCGCGCTGACCGAGACGTCCGTCATCGCCGGTTCTCCGGGGCGGCCGCAATTGCCACGGCGCCCGCCCGATAGTTAAGTGCGCGCGGCAGCTTGGTCAATGCGGCGGCGAGGGCATTCATGACGGTCGAGGCGGCCCGTGCGCGCGCGCCCTTTGCGTCCGATCCGACCACGAGCCGCGGGCGCCTGCACCCGGAGCCGCCGAGCGGCACGCGCAGCGCCTACCGGCGCGACTGCGACCGCATCATCCACGCGGCGGCGTTCCGCCGGCTCACCTACAAGACCCAGGTGTTCGTGTTCCACGAGGGCGATCATTACCGCACCCGCCTGACCCATACCCTGGAGGTCGCCCAGATCGCCCGCTCGCTCGCCCGCGCGCTGGGGCTCGACGAGGATCTCGCCGAGGCGCTGGCGCTGGCGCACGATCTCGGCCATCCGCCGTTCGGCCATGCCGGGGAACGGGCGCTCGACGAGTGCCTCGCCGACCACGGCGGCTTCGACCACAACGCCCAGACGCTGCGCGTCGTCACCCTGATCGAGCGCCGCTACCCGCAATTCGACGGCCTCAACCTGACCTGGGAAACCCTCGAAGGCCTGATCAAGCACAACGGCCCGCTCACCGATCGCGAGCATCGCCCGGTCGGCCGCTACCAGGCGCGCGGGCTTCCGGCCGCGCTGCCGCTCGATGCCGCAGGGAGCGACCTCATGCTGTGGAGCCACGCGGGCGCCGAGGCGCAGGCCGCGGCCATCGCCGACGACATCGCGTATAACGCCCACGACATCGACGACGGGCTGCGCGCCGAGCTGTTCTCCCTCGACGACCTCGGCGGGCTGCCGGCGGTGGGCGAGACGCTGGCCGAGATCCGGGCGCAGTTTCCCGATCTCGATCCCGCGCGCCTGGTGCACGAGCTCATTCGCCGGCTGATCGGGCGCCTGATCGAGGACGTGGTCGCCGAGTCCGACCGGCGGTTCGCGCGCGCCGCGCCGCGCGGGGCCGACGACGTGCGGCTGGCCGGCCGGCCGCTGGTCGCGTTCTCCGACGCGATGCAAAGGGTCGACGCGGCGATCAAGGCGTTCCTGTTCCCGCGCATGTACCGACATCCGCGCGTCATGCGCATCATGGACGCCGCCCAGGGCATCGTGCGCGACCTGTTCCGGCATTTCATCGACGCGCCCGCCGCCATGCCGCCGGAGTGGGCGCATGATCTGGGCGCCGGGGACCTGGCCGGCCGTGCCCGCCGCGTCGCCGACTTCATCGCCGGCATGACCGACCGCTACGCGCTGATCGAGCACGCGCGGCATTTTGACTCGACCGTCGAATTGGTTTAGGCCGCGCCGCCGCATGAGCGATCCACCAAACAACATCTTCGCCGCCGTCCTCGCGCGCGTTCACGCGGCCCTGGGCGCCCTCGCGGCCGAAGGCGCGCTGCCGGCCGGCCTCGACGCGTCGCGCGTCCTGGTCGAGCCGCCGCGTGAGGCCGCGCATGGCGACATGGCGACCAACGCGGCGATGGTGCTGGCGAAGCCGGCCGGCCAGAAGCCGCGCGATCTCGCCGAGGCGCTGGCCGGCAAGCTGCGGGCCGAGCCGCTGATCGCGGACGTTGCCGTCGCCGGTCCGGGATTCATCAATCTCACGCTCGATCCGCAGGCCTGGATCGACGAGTTGCGCACCGCGCTCGCCGCCGGCGGCGGCTACGGCAAGAGCGGCATGGGGGGCGGCGCGCCGGTCAACGTCGAATACGTCTCGGCCAATCCGACCGGCCCGATGCACGTGGGGCACGGGCGCGGCGCGGTGTTCGGTGACGCGCTTGCCAACCTGCTGGCGTTCACCGGCCACGCGGTGACGCGCGAATACTACGTCAACGACGCCGGCGCCCAGGTCGACGTGCTCGCCCGCTCGGTGTTCCTGCGTTACCGCGAGGCGCTGGGCGAAACCATCGGCCCCATCCCGGACGGGTTTTATCCCGGCGATTATCTCAAGGATGTCGGCGCGGCGCTGGCGGCGGAGTTCGGCGCAGCGCTCGTGGGCAAGCCCGAGGCCGATTGGCTGCCGCTCGTGCGCGGTCGGGCGATCGACGCGATGCTCGGCATGATCCGCGCCGACCTTGCGGCGCTCAACGTGCGGCACGACGTATTCTTCTCCGAGCGGTCGCTACTTGAGAAGCGAAGGAAGCTGTCCAGGGCGGCGGCAGAAGTCTTGGCCAGCATCACGTCTCGCCGGCAGGCGACTCGCGCAGAGATCAAGGAAATCCGCGGCGTCAGCACGTCGAAAGGAACCCTCGACGTACTCGTGAGAGCCGGCTGGGTTCGTCTTGGCGGACGGCGCAAGTCACTTGGGCGGCCCGTCATCTATGAAATCACGGAGGCATGCCTTCTGCACTACGAACTTAAGCTCATTGAAGATCCACCGGGCTACAAGGAGCCTAGGGAAACGGTTCTTGCCCTCGCCGGTTATCTGTTTGAACACTCGCGTGCTGAAGACAGCGCTGATGCCGTCGAGGCCACCATCGCGGCGCTGCGCGCCAAGGGGCTCATCTATCAGGGCCGCCTGGAGCCGCCCAAGGGCCAAGCGATCGAGGATTGGGAGGATCGCGAGCAGACGCTGTTCCGCGCCACCGCGTTCGGCGACGACGTCGACCGGCCGCTGATGAAGTCGGACGGCGGCTACACCTATTTCGCCTCCGACATCGCCTATCACAAGTCGAAGTTCGACCGCGGCTTCCGCAGCATGATCGACGTGTGGGGCGCCGACCACGGCGGCTACGTCAAGCGGGTGCAGGCGGCCGTCAAGGCGATCAGCGGCGGCAAGGCCGAGCTCGACGTGAAGCTCGTGCAGCTGGTCAAGCTCCTGCGCGCGGGCGAGCCGGTGAAAATGTCGAAGCGTTCCGGCGAGTTCGTGACGTTGCGCGAGGTGGTCGACGAGGTCGGCCGCGACGCGGTGCGGTTCATGATGCTCTACCGCAAGAACGACGCCCCGCTCGATTTCGATCTCGCCAAGGTGATCGAGCAGTCGCGCGACAACCCGGTGTTTTACGTCCAGTACGGCCACGCGCGCGGCCAATCGGTATTCCGCAACGCCCGCGCGGTCGTGCCCGATCTGCCCGAGGCGCCGGCCGCGCGCGCCGCAGCGCTGGCACAGGCGCCGCTCGAGCGGCTCGACGACCCGGGCGAGCGGGCGTTGATCAAGCGCATCGCGCTTTACCCGCGCGTGGTCGAGGCCGCGGCGGCGGCGCACGAGCCGCACCGGATCGCCTTCTATCTCTATGAGCTGGCCAGCGAATTCCACGCCCAGTGGACGCGGGGCAACGACCTGCCACATTTACGCTTCATTATCCAGAATGATCCACAACTGACCACGGCGCGTCTTGCCCTGATCCAAGGCGTCGTAGCCGTCCTCGCTTCCGGACTGGCGTTGCTGGGGGTCGGGGCGCCCGATGAAATGCGATGACGTGGTCCGGTGCGACCGTCAGGGGACATGACGGTTCGGCGAAATGCCGCTAAGGCGTACCGGGGGCCAGGGGGCGGCACGCCAGGCGGGGACAGTAGAGCATGGCGGATAGTTCTTCGTACCGACCTTCGCGTTCGGGGTCTTTGCCGCCCCGTCGCGAGCCTTCGTCCGACCCGGCGCGCGACGCGGTCAGCGATCCGCTGGCCGAATTGGCGCGCCTGATCGGGCAGGACGAAGCCTTCGGGGCGATCGTGCGCAACAGCGCTCGTCCCGATTCGCGCGCCGAACCGCCGCGCGAAGCCGACCCGGCACCGCCGGCATGGCGCGCACGGGCCGCTCAAAGCCCCATTCGGGATCACGACGACCGTCAATCGCCGCGTGGGCCGTACGGCGCCGCGGACGATGGCGCGCGCCGCTATGCGGAGCCGCGCCGGCCGGCCGAGCCGCAGCCGCATGCGGCTGCCGCCTACGAGCACGAAGCGCCCGCCGCCGCGGCGCCGGCGCACGACGCGCAAGGATACGAGCACGGATACGCAGCGCATGGGGATGAGCACGCCCATGCCGAGACCGCTCCTGCCCAGGCGGCGGCAGCGCCGTACCAGGGGCATGACCCGGCCGGCGAATATTACGGCGAGGACGGCGAGGGGCACGAAGGTCACTACGAAGGCGAGGACGACTATGCCGACGTGGCGCCCGAACGCCGGCGCGGCGGCCTCGTCATCGCGGCGGCCGTGGTCGGCCTGGCGCTGGTGGGAACCGCCGGCGCATTCGGATATTGGGCGTGGTCGACCGGCCCCGGGCACGGCGAGCCGCCGCTGATCAAGGCGGATACGACGCCGAACAAGGTGGTGCCTGCGGCCCAGGCCGACAGCACCGGGAATAAGCGGATTTACGACCGCTTCAATGACAAGGGTGCCGGCGCCGAGCGGGTGGTTCCGCGCGAGGAGACGCCTGCCGACATCAAGCCCGCCGCGCCCCGCCAGATCTATCCGGCAGCCGGCGGCGTCTATGGCCCGGGCCCGGCAGCCCCGGCCCCGCCGCAGACGGCGGCCGCGCCGGCCCCGCAGCCGAGCGGCGTCCCGGCCAGTGGCGAGCCGCACGTGGTGCGCACCGAGACGATCCGGCCGAACCAGATGGCGGCGAACGACCTCGGCCAGCCGGCGGCGCCGCCGCCTGCGGCCGCTCCACCGAGCCCGGCGGCGCCGTCACCGGTCCGGCAAGCTGCCCCGCGCGCCAAGCAAGGCCAGCCGGTGGCTCTCGCCCAGCCGAACGAGCCGCCCGCGCGCAGCGCGGCGCCCACCGGCGGCTACGTGGTGCAACTCTCCTCCCAGCGCAGCGAGGAGGAGGCGATGGCCTCGTTCAAGGCGCTGCAGACCAAGTACGCGGCGGTGTTCGGCGACCGCCAACCGCTCATCCGGCGTGCCGATCTCGGTGACAAGGGCGTCTATTACCGTGCCCAGGTCGGGCCCTTCACCAGCGCCGACCAAGCCAATCAGTTCTGCAGCAACCTGAAGATCGCCGGCGGCCAGTGCATCGTGCAGAAGAACTGATGATCCGCCCGGTGCGCTCGCTTGACCCTGCCGGCGGGCGCGGCTAATCCGCGCCGATGGGCGCGCGGGCCTTCATTGCCGGCATGGCCGGCACGATTCTCACGGACTCCGAGCGCGCGTTTTTCCGCGACGCCGAGCCGTGGGGGCTCATTCTGTTCAAGCGCAACATCGACACGCCCGGGCAGGTCCGCCGCCTGACTGGCGATTTTCGCGCGGTGGTCGGCCGGGCCGACGCGCCGGTGCTGGTCGACCAGGAGGGCGGCCGGGTGCAGCGCCTCGGTCCGCCCCATTGGCCGGCCTACCCGGCCGGCGCCGACTACGGGCGGCTCTACGACCGCGATGCCCAGGCGGGCCTCGCGGCCGCCCGGCTGGGTGCCCGGCTGATCGCCGCGGATTTGGCGGCGGTCGGCATCGACGTCGATTGCTGGCCGCTTGCCGACGTCCCGGTCGCCGGCGCCGATGCGGTCATCGGCGACCGCGCCTACGGCACGAGCCCGGACAAGGTGGCGGCCATCGCCGGGGCGATCGCCGAGGGCCTGCGCGAGGGCGGCGTGCTGCCGGTCGTCAAGCATATTCCCGGGCACGGGCGCGCCCTGGCCGACAGCCACCATGCGCTGCCGGTGGTGAGCACGGACCGGCCGGCCCTCGAGGCGAGCGATTTTCGCGCGTTCCGCCCGCTCGCCGGCCTGCCGCTCGCCATGACCGCCCATGTTGTTTATTCCGCCATCGACCCGGTCACTCCGGCGACGACTTCGGCCACAATGGTGCGCGAAGTGATTCGCGGCCTGATCGGGTTCGACGGGGTGCTGATGACCGACGACATTTCCATGCAGGCGCTCACCGGCACGATCGCGGCGCGCAGCCGGGCGTCGATCGACGCCGGCTGCGACATCGTGCTCCACTGCAACGGCCGCCTCGATGAGATGCGCGCGGTCGCCGCCGCGGTGCCGCCGCTCGCCGGCGCGGCGGAGCGTCGCGCCGCCGCCGCCCTTGCCTGGCGCCGGCCGGCATCCGAAATCGATCTTGCCGCCGCGCGCAGCCGGTTCGCCGCCATGATGGCGGGGGCGCGCGCCGACGATCGGCTGGTGCGCTCATGAGCGACGAACAATTTCCCTTCGAGACCGAGCTCACGGCGGAGCGCGCCTCCAGCGAGCCGGCGCTGATCGTCGACGTGGAAGGCTTCGAGGGGCCGCTCGACCTGCTGCTGATCCTGGCGCGCCAGCAGAAAGTCGATCTGGCGAAAATTTCGATCCTGGCGCTCGCCAACCAGTATCTCGCCTTCATCGAGGCGGCGCGCCAGCTGCGCATGGAGCTTGCCGCCGATTACCTGGTGATGGCGGCGTGGCTCGCCTACCTGAAATCGCGCCTGCTGCTGCCGGAGACCGGGGACGGCCCGGGCCCGAGCGCGGAAGATCTCGCCGCCTCGCTCGCCTTCCGCCTGCGCCGGCTCGAAGCGTTCCGGGCCGCGGCCGAGCAACTGGTCACGCGGCCGCAGCTCAATCGCGAGGTGTTCGCGCGCGGCGCGCCCGAGCCGATCCGCGACATCAAGCATCCCGAGTGGACCGCGACGCTCTACGACCTGTTGTCCGCCTACGCGGCGCAGCGGCAGAAGCACGCGCTCGGGCGCGTGCGGCTCGCGCCGCGCACCGTGTGGTCGCTCGCCGAGGCGCGCGCGGCGATCGAGCGCCTGGTCGGCGCCGCGAGCGAGTGGAGCCGGCTCGACGAATTTCTCATCGCCTACGTGGTGGACCCCGCGCTGCGCGCGACGGTGTTCGCCTCGAGCTTCGCGGCGACGCTCGAGATGGTGCGCGAGGGCGTGATCGAGGTGCATCAGCACGCCGCCTTTGCGCCGATCTATCTGCGCAAGCGTGCGGCCAGTGCATGATCCCGAAAAAGCCTGCCCCGGACGCGATCCGGGGTGGGACCCGGTTTTCGGAAAGGGTCATGCACCAACATTACGACGCGCCGGTTGGAGGGGAACGCCAATGACGAGGAGGCTCGAGGGATGATGGGGTTTGCCAAGCCGCGCATCGTATCCGCCGACGAAGAGGCCGACATGGCGGCCTCCCCACGGCCCGAAGCGCTGCGATTCATCGAGGCGCTGCTGTTCGCCGCCGCCGAGCCGCTCGACGACGCGACGTTGACGGCGCGGCTGCCCGAAGGCGTCGACCTGCAGGCGGCGATGCGCACCCTGCAGGCGGAATACGCCGCGCGCGGGGTCAACATCGTGCGCGTCGCCGGCAAATGGAGCTTCCGCACCGCCAAGGACCTGGCGTGGCTGATGGCGCGCGAGGCGATCGAGCAGAAGCGGCTGTCGCGGGCGGCGACCGAGACGCTCGCCATCATCGCCTATCACCAGCCGGTGACCCGCGCGGAGATCGAGGACATTCGCGGCGTCTCCGCCTCGAAGGGAACCCTCGACGTGCTGCTGGAGACCGGGTGGATCCGCCCGCGCGGACGGCGCAAGACCCCGGGCCGGCCGATCACCTTCGGGACCACCGAAGCGTTCCTGTCGCATTTCGGGCTGGAATCGATCGGCGACCTGCCGGGCCTGGAGGAACTGCGGGGCGCCGGCCTGATGGATGGGCGGCTGCCGGCCGGGTTCGCGGTGCCGTCCCCGTCCGACGAGCCGGCCTTGCGCGAGGACGAGGATCCGCTCGAGCCGGGCGATCTCGACCTCGGGCTCGCCCCACGTCCTGCCGAAGGCGGCGAGGAGTGACGCCGGGCGCGCCGGCTCGCACCGCCTGGGTTAACCGCGCTGCTGCGTGATACCGCCGCGCGCCCGCGCTAGCGGGCCGAAGTCCTTGTTTTTGCCGCGCCCCGAGCCTAGTTTCGGCCCGAACAAGAGGTTGAGCGTCGGCGCGTGCCGACCGGCGCGGAGGAGTTGCGATGGGTTCGCTGAGCATCGTGCACTGGATCATCATCATTGCGGTCGCGCTCCTGCTGTTCGGCGGGCGCGGCAAGATTTCCTCGCTGATGGGCGACTTCGCCGAGGGCATCAAGGCCTTCAAAAAGGGCATGCAGGAGGACGAGAAGACGGCGGCCGCCCCCTCCGAGCCGGTCAAGACCATCGATCACCAGCCGGCCGAGACGGTTGCGTCGCAGCCGGAGAGCCGCAAGGCCAGTTGAGGGCGCCGCAGCGCACCGGCGGGCCGCGGGTTCACGGGCTGGCGCCGGGCCGATAGCCGGCTGCCCGGTCGCGGCGCACCGCGGCGCCGGCCGCGTGGAATGAGAGCCCAATGTTCGATATCGGCTGGGGCAAGATCGTCATCATCGCGGTGATCGCGCTCATCGTGATCGGCCCCAAGGAATTGCCGGCGGTGTTGCGCACGGTCGGGCAATGGATGGGCAAGGTCCGGCGCATGGCCGCCGAGTTCCAGGGCCAGTTCCAGGAAGCCATGCGCGAGGCCGAGATGGCCGACCTCAAGAAGCAGGTCGACGCCATCACCGAGGCGACGCGCGACATCGGCTCCGGCTTCGATCCGCTCGGCAGCGTGAGCAAGCACATCGAAACCGCGTTCGACGACAAGGCCACGCCGCCGGCATCGCCGCCGCCGGCCGCCACGGGCGAGGCGCCGGCGGCCGCGGCACCCACGGCTGATCAGCCGGTCCCCATCGAGCCGTCGCTCCCGATGGAGCCGCCGGTTCCGACTGCGCCGCCCGGCACGCCGCAGCCGGTTGCCGACGTCGCCGGCCATGACGCGGGCAGCGCCGCCCCGGCGCCGCCCGCGGGCGATGCCGGAGGCCGCGCGGCATGACCCACGAGGACATCGAGGCCACCAAGGCGCCGCTGCTCGATCATCTGGTCGAGCTGCGCAGCCGGCTGATCAAGGCGCTGCTGGCGTTCTTCCTCACCTTCATCGTCTGCTTCTTCTTCGCCAAGCAGATCTACAACATCCTGGTGTGGCCGTTCGTGTGGGTCGCCGGCCCGGCGAACTCCAAGTTCATCTACACCGCGCTGCTCGAATACTTCGTCACCCAGATCAAGCTGGCGATCTTCGGCGCCGCGTTCCTGGCGTTCCCGGTGGTCGCCAGCCAGATCTACATGTTCGTGGCGCCAGGTCTCTACCGGCACGAACGCCATGCTTTCCTGCCCTATCTGGTGGCGACGCCGATCTTCTTCATGCTCGGCGCCATGATGGTCTACTTCATCGCCATGCCGACCCTGGTGAAGTTTTCCCTCGGCATGCAGCAGACGGCGGGGGAGAACCAGGCCGAGATCGCGCTGCTGCCCAAGGTCGGCGAGTATCTGTCGCTGATGATGACCTTGATCTTCGCGTTCGGCATCGCGTTCCAGCTGCCGGTGATCCTCACCCTGCTCGGGCGCATCGGCGTCATCACCGCGCAGCAGCTGCGCGAGAAGCGGCGCTACTTCATCGTCATCGCCTTCATCATCGCCGGCATCCTGACGCCGCCCGATTTCTTCAGCATCTTCTTCCTTGCGCTTCCGCTCATGGCCCTCTACGAGGGCGCCATCTGGTCGGTGCGTATCGTGGAACGCAAGGCGACCGCGAGCGCCGCGTCGGCAGCGGCCGGGGCGAAGCCGGCCGAGTAGGCGCGCCGCGCCTTTTGGTGCCGCAGATTTTCGGGGCGCTCGTCGATGCACGACATCAAATGGATTCGCGAGCATCCCGACGCTTTCGATCGGGCGCTCAAGCGGCGCGGCCTCGATGCCGCGGCGGGCGAGATCCTGACCCTCGACGAGCAGCGCCGCGCGGCGATCACCCGGCTGGAGACCGCACAGGCGCGGCGCAATGCGGCATCGAAGGAAATCGGCGAGGCCAAGAAGGCGAAGGACGAGGCGCGCGCCCAGGCGCTGCTGGCCGAGGTCGCCGAACTGAAGACCGAGTTGCCGGAATTGGAAAAGAAAGCCAAGGACGCGTCGGACAAATCGGACGCCGCGCTCGCGCAAATTCCCAACCTGCCGCTCGACGAGGTGCCGGACGGCAAGGACGCCGACGACAATGTCGAGCACCACCGCTTCGGCGCGGTGAGGAACTACGCGTTCGCGCCCAAGCAGCACTTCGAGCTGGGCGAAGCGCTCGACCAGATGGACTTCGAGACCGCGGCCAGGTTGTCGGGCGCGCGATTCGTCGTCCTAAAGAGCGGGCTAGCCCGCATGCAGCGCGCCATCGGCCAGTTCATGCTCGACCTGCACACGCGCGAGCACGGGTACACCGAGGTGGCACCGCCGCTGCTGGTGCGCGAGCACGTGCCCTATGGCACCGGTAATCTGCCCAAGGCAGCGGAAGACATGTTCTGCACCCGGGAGGGATTTTGGCTCATCCCCACCGCCGAGGTGCCGCTGACCAACTTGGTGCGCGAGCAGATTCTCGACGAAGATTCGCTGCCGCTGCGCTTCACCGCGCTTACGCCGTGCTTCCGCGCCGAGGCGGGCGCCGCCGGCAAGGACACCCGCGGCATGCTGCGCCAGCACCAGTTCGACAAGGTCGAGCTGGTGTCGATCACCACGCCGGAGCAGAGCCGCGACGAGCACGAGCGCATGCTCTCTTGCGCCGAGGAGGTGCTGCGCCGCCTCGACCTGCATTACCGCGTGATGACCTTGTGCACCGGCGACATGGGCTTTGCGTCGCAGAAGACCTACGACATCGAGGTGTGGCTGCCGGGGCAGGGGGCCTACCGGGAGATTTCCAGCTGCTCGGTATGCGGCGAGTTCCAGGCGCGCCGCATGGACGCGCGCTATCGCGCCAAGGCGGACCGCGCGGTGCGCCACGTGCACACCCTCAACGGCTCGGGCGTCGCGGTCGGCCGCGCGCTCATCGCCGTGATGGAGACCTATCAGGACCAGGGCGGCGGCATCGCGGTGCCGGACGCGCTGCAACCCTATATGGGCGGCATGAAGCGGATCGAGGGCGCCGGCAAGAACCGCTGATGCGCATCCTGCTCACCAACGACGACGGCATTCACGCCCCCGGCCTCGCGGTGCTGGAAGAGATCGCGCGCGCGCTGTCCGACGACGTCTGGGTGGTGGCGCCGGAGACCGACCAGTCCGGCGTCTCGCATTCGCTCTCGCTCAACGATCCGCTGCGGCTGCGCGAGGTCGACCCGCGCCGGTTCGCCGTCAAAGGCACGCCGACCGACTGCGTGATCATGGGCGTGCGCCACCTCATGTACGACGCCCCGCCCGACCTGGTGCTCACCGGCGTCAACCGCGGGCAGAACGCGGCGGAGGACGTGACCTATTCCGGGACCATCGCCGGCGCCATGGAAGGCACCATCCTGGGGATCCCGTCGTTCGCGCTCTCGCAAGCCTACAGCGTCGCCACCCGCCAGCAGCCGCATTGGGACACGGCCGTCAAATTCGGCCCCGACCTGATCCGCCGCGTTCTTGCCGAAGGCGTGCCGCGCGACGTGCTGGTCAACGTCAATTTTCCCGATTGCGCGCCGGCCGAGGTGCGCGGCATCGCGGTGACGACCCAGGGCAAGCGCGACCAGGAATTGCTGCGCATCGAGGCGCGCCACGATGGCCGCGGCAATCCGTACTACTGGCTGATGTTCGCCCGGCGCGAGCGCGCGGCGCCCGCCAACGGCACGGATCTGCTAGCGCTCGCCGATCTGCGCATCTCGGTCACCGCGCTCAAGCTCGATCTCACCGACGAGCCGTTCATGACCCGACTCGCGCAGCTGTTCGGGTAGGACGGCGATCCGCGACTTGGCCGAGTTGGTCAAGTCCATTATGGTGCGGCCATGAAACAGGTGAACGTCTACGAGGCAAAGACCCGGCTATCCGCCTTGCTCGATGAGGTGAGCAAAGGCGCGAGCTTTGTCATTGCCAAGTCAGGCAAGCCCGTCGCGCGGCTATCGCCGATCGAGCCGCGCAAGCGGCGTAAATCCAGGATTGGATTTATGAAGGACAGGATTAAACTCGCCCCCGATTTCGATGCCTCTCTTCCCGATGAAGTGATCAAATCGTTCGAAGGCGGGGGCTGATCCTGAAAGTATTGTCGGACACCAGCATTGTTATTTAGGCCGCCATGGGCTCAAAAGAGCTGTCGCGGGAGGCGGCGCAAGCGATACAAACTGCCGGGTCGGTTCTTGAAGCGAACCGTTGATTCTTCTGACCCACGATGAAACGCTATCGGCCTATGGCTCCCTGGTGAAAGTCGCATGTTGGCGCAGGCCGTAGCCTGTCCGAGGCGCAAAGTCCGTCGATGCTTTGGGTGCGCGCGTAATGGCCAGGTGGAACTGGTGGGGCCGACGCAAAGCCGGGGTCCGCGTTGCCGCGCGGGCGCCTGAGGAGGCCAAAGTGCCGCGCAAAGCGCCCCGCGACGAGGGCGAGGAACGCATGGGGTTCCTGCTCGACCTGCGCCGGCGCGGCATCGGCGACCAGGCGGTGCTGCGCGCCATGGACGAGGTGCTGCGCGAGCACTTCGTGGACGCCGACCATGTCGAGGCCGCCTACGCGGACCAGGCGCTGCCGATCGCCTGCGGCCAGACCATCAGCCAGCCGTACGTGGTCGCCTACATGACCGAGCAGCTGGCGCTCGCGCCGCAGCACCGCGTGCTCGAGATCGGCACCGGCTCGGGCTACCAGGCGGCGGTGCTCTCCCGGCTCGCCCGCGAGGTCGTCACCGTCGAGCGCTACCGCACGCTCGCCGAGACGGCGCGCATGCGGCTCGAGACGCTCGGCTACGGCAACGTCACGGTAGTGACCGGCGACGGCCTCGACGGCCACGCGGCGCGCGCGCCCTACGACCGCATCATCGTCACCGCGGCGGCGGAAAGCATCCCGGAGCCGCTGCTCGGCCAGCTCGCCGCAGGCGGCGTGATGGTGCTTCCGCTCGGCCCGCACGGCGGCGCGCAGCGTATTGTTAAATTAACCAAATCCGCCGATGGAATTGCCCGCGAGGACCTCATTTGGGTGCGTTTCGTGCCGCTGCTGCCCGGTCAAGCCCGCGAACTATAAGGATAATTTCCATCGTCCGTTAAGGTTGAGGGCTCCTTTCCGCTTAAATTTTTTATTTACTTGCAAGGCGTTTAACTCCGCGCCTGGGTTTGCGTATCGAACGAGTATCACCATGCGTGCTTTCGTCGAGTCATGCCGCTCGCGCGGTTCGTTGCAGCTTGTTTTGGTCGCGCTGGTCGCGTCCGGGCTTGCCGCCTGCAGCACCGACGCCACCCGCTTCAACGAGGGCGCGCTCAGCAATCCGTACGCCGCGCGCGGCGCGCCGGCCAACGAGTCCGTCGCCGCCGCACCGGCGCAATCCGCGCCGGTGCGTCACGTCGAGGCCCGCCCACTGCCGCCGCCGACCGCGCGCTCCGACGTGACCGGCACCGTGCCCGGCGACTCCGGCCGCAGCTGGGACTGGAACGGCGGCACCGCCATCACGGTCGCGCCGGGCGACTCCATCGCGTCGATCGCGCACCGCCACGGCGTGCCGGCGGCGGTGATCATGCAGGCGAACGGCATCCGTCCGGGCTCGCCGCTGCCGCCCGGCCAGCGCCTCGTCATCCCGCGCTATCAGGGCGCCGGCACCCGCGTCGCGGCCGGCACCGGACCGGCAACCCCCGGCGTCCACGTGGTGGCGGCGGGCGAGAACCTGTCTTCGATCGCGCGGCATTATCACAAGCCGCGCACCGCGATCGCCAAGGCCAACAACCTCGCGCCCGACGCCAAGATCCGCATCGGCCAGCATCTGGTGATTCCGGGCCTGAAGGCGCCGGTCGCCGCCGCGCCCGCCAAGCCGGTGCCGCCGGTGGCGCAGGGCGACCGCGGCAACCCCAAGGCGGCCGCCAGGCCGATGGCTCCGCCGACAGCGCCCAATCCGAGAATGGCGACCAACGAGCCGCCGGCGACCGCCCACATGACGTCGCCGACCGAGCCGACCATCGAGTCGGAGAGCGGCGCCGGGGCCGAGCCCGCGAGCGGCAACCCGAGCTTCCGCTGGCCGGTGCGCGGACGCATCATCACCGGCTTCGGCCCGCGCACGGGCGCCCCGCAGAGCGACGGCATCGATCTCGCGGTTCCCGAGGGGACATCGGTCAAGGCGGCGGAAGACGGCGTCGTCGCCTACGCGGGCAACGAGCTCAAGGGCTACGGCAACCTGGTGCTGGTGCGCCATCAGAACGGCTACGTCACCGCCTATGCCCACGCCAGCGAGCTGATGGTCAAGCGCGGCGACCAGGTCAAGCGCGGCCAGATCATCGCCCGCGCCGGCCAGACCGGCGCCGTGTCGGCGCCGCAGCTGCACTTCGAAATCCGCAAGGGCAAGGTGCCGGTCGATCCGGTCCAGTTCCTGCCCTCGACGTAGCAGCCCACCCTTTCTCAGTGCCGAGGGTGACCTCCAAGGCCTGACTATCGCGGGGCGGCCGGGTTCTCCTGCAACGGGACCCCGAGCCGCCCCGCGAGATCCTGCACGTATTGCCACGCCACCCGCCCGGAACGCGCCCCGCGCGTCGTCGCCCATTCGAGCGCCTCGGCGGCGAGCGCTTGCTGAGCGTACGGGATGCGGTAATGGGCGACGTAGCCGTCGACCATCGCCAGATATTCATCCTGGCTGCAGCGGTGGAAGCCGAGCCACAGGCCGAACCGGTCCGACAGCGACACCTTTTCCTCGACCGCCTCGCCGGGATTGATCGCGGTCGAGCGCTCGTTCTCCATCATGTCGCGCGGCACCAGGTGGCGCCGGTTCGAGGTGGCGTAGAAGATGACGTTGTCGGGCCGGCCCTCGATGCCGCCCTCGAGCACGGCCTTGAGCGACTTGTACGAGGTGTCCTCGGCGTCGAACGACAGGTCGTCGCAGAACACGACGAAACGCTCCTTGGCGGGGCGCAGCAGCGCCATCAACTCGGGCAGGCTCTCGATCTCCTCGCGGTGGATCTCGATCAGCTTGAGCGGGGCGCGCTTGGCGCCGGCGAGCGCCGCGTTGACCGCCGCGTGCGCGGCCTTGACCAGCGAGGACTTGCCCATGCCGCGCGCGCCCCACAGCAGGGCGTTGTTGGCGGGCAGGCCGCGCGCGAACCGCTCGGTGTTCTCGACCAAGAGGTCGCGCACCCGGTCGATGCCCTTGAGCAGCGCCATGTCGACGCGATTGACGTGCTTGACCGGATCGAGCCGGCGGTCCGCGGGGTGCCACACGAACGCGTCGGCGACCGCGAACCGCGGCGGCGCGGCCTCCGGCGGCGCCAGGCGGTCGAGCGCCGCCGCGATGCGCTCCAATCGCGCGGCGAACGCGGCCATGTCGGTGTCGGAGCGCGAGCGGGGCATGGGGGTTTTCCGGTTGTTCCGGAGACACTTAGCGGGGACGCGCCGGCCCCGCAAGAAGCGCCTGCAGGACCGCCGGACCCGCCGCGCGCAGCGGTTGCGCGCCGTTGCAATTGGGCCGCCGGCCGCTATAGTCCGCGCCGATTTCGGCCCGCCGTTGCCCGTTCGCCGCGCCGAACCGCACAGGAGCCTCGATGCTGGTTTCGCCCGCTTACGCGCAATTCGGTGCTGCCGGCGGCAGCGAGATGATGATGCAGCTGCTGCCGTTCGTGCTGATCTTCGTGATCATGTACCTGCTGATCCTGCGGCCGCAGCAGAAGCGCCAGAAGCAGCATCAGGAGATGCTCAAGAACGTCCGCCGCGGCGACACCGTCGTCACCTCCGGCGGGCTGATCGGCAAGGTGACCAAGAAGGTCGACGACGACGCGACCGAGATCGAGATCGAGATCGCCGACGGCCTGCGCGTGCGCCAATCGCGCTCCATGCTGGCCGACGTGCGCGCCAAGGGCGAGCCGGTGAAGGACGAGGGCGCGTCCTGAGCGCCCGATCGGATCATTCCATGTGGTTCCTTTCGATGCGGAAGGTGGCGGCGGCGCTGCTCGCCGCATTCTTTGCCGGCGCCGGGCTGAGCGCGGCCATCGGCCAAACCGCGAAAATCGAGTTTCGCATGGTCGATTCAAGCATGAGCGCCGAGCGGGCGCTGCAGACGCGCCCGCCGGCGGAATCCGAGATACTCTACGGGATCGGCGACAAGCAGCCTTATCTGGTGGAAAAGCAGGTCCGCTTGTCGGCTGCCGACATGTGCGACGCGCAGCCCGGCTTCGACCAGCGCAGCAACGAGCCGATCGTCTCGTTTCGCTTCAACAGCAACGGGGCGCGCCGCTTCGCCCAGGTGACGACGGAGAACGTCGGTCGCCCTTTCGCCATAGTGATCGACAACGAGGTGGCGGCGGCGCCGGTGATCCGCGAGCCAATCACCGGCGGGGCCGGGCAGATCTCCGGCAATTTCTCCGTGGAGCGGGCGAACGACCTCGCCAAGCAGATCAGGGCGAACGCAGTCACCAAGTGCTAGGATAGCGCGGCTTGCGTCTCGGCAAGCCGCGGACAGGGAATCGGACGGTTCATGCTGTTTTTCTCGCGGTGGAAGGTGGTGGCGGTGCTGCTCACGGCGTTCGTCGTGTGCCTGTGCGCCGTGCCGAACTTCTTCCCGGAGAAGACCGTGCAGGCCTGGCCGAAGTGGGCGCAGCGCCACATCGTGCTCGGGCTCGACCTGCAGGGCGGCTCGCACATCCTGCTGCAGGTCGACGTTGCCGACGTGCGCCGCCAGAAGGTCGAGGTGCTGCGCGACGACGTGCGCCGGGTGCTGCGCGAGGCGCGCATCGCCAACACCAATTCGGTGCGCGGCAACACGATCGAGGTGAAGCTGCGCGAGCCCAACGATACCGCCCAGGCGCTGCCCAAGCTGCGCGAGCTGTCGCAGCCGATCGGCGGCCTGCTCAACACCACCGGCCAGCGCAGCGTCGACATCGAGGACGCCGGCGGCGGCGTCATCCGCCTGACCCTGACCGATGCGGCCGTCCTCGAGCGCACCCGCCAGGCGGTCGAGCAGTCGATCCAGATCATCGAGCACCGGGTCAACGACCTCGGCACCGTCGAGCCGTCGATTCAGCGCCAGGGCGCCGACCGCATCCTGGTGCAGGTGCCCGGGCTGCAGGACCCGAAGCGGCTGATCGAAATCCTCGGCAAGACCGCGCGGCTCGATTTCCGCATGGTCGACCAGTCGATGACCCCCGAACAGGCGTTGCAGACGCGCCCGCCGCCCGAGTCGGAAATCCTGTACGGGCAAAAGGACAAGCAGCCCTATCTGATCGAGAAGCGCGTCCTCGTCTCCGGCGCCGACCTCACCAACGCGCAGCCCGGCTTCGACCAGCGCACCAACGAGCCGATCGTCTCCTTCCGCTTCAACAGCAACGGCGCGCGCCGCTTCGCCCAGGTGACGACGGAGAACGTCGGCCGCCCGTTCGCCATCGTGCTCGACAACGAGGTGATCTCCGCCCCGGTGATCCGCGAGCCGATCACCCAGGGGCAAGGGCAGATTTCCGGCAACTTCACGGTCGAGCAGGCGACCGACCTGTCCATCCTGCTGCGCGCCGGCGCGCTGCCCGCCAAGCTGACCATCGTCGAGGAGCGCACCGTCGGCCCCGGCCTCGGCCAGGATTCGATCGAGAAGGGCAAGCTCGCGTCCTACGTCGGCTCGGCGATGGTGATCGTGTTCATGCTGGCGACCTACGGCCTGTTCGGCCTGTTCGCCAACGTGGCGGTCGCCGTCAACGTGGCGATGATCTTCGGCGTGCTTTCGCTGCTTGGCGCCACCCTGACCTTGCCGGGCATCGCCGGGATCGTGCTCACGGTCGGCATCGCGGTCGACAGCAACGTGCTGATCTACGAGCGCATCCGCGAGGAGGTGCGCGCCGGCCGCACGCCGATCACCGCGATCGACGCCGGGTTCACCCGCGCGCTCGCCACCATCCTGGATTCCAACATCACCACCTTCATCGCCGCGATCGTGCTGTTCTTCATCGGCACCGGCGCGGTGCGCGGCTTCGCGGTCACGCTGGGCATCGGCATCGTCACCACCGTGTTCACCGCCTTCACCTTGACGCGCCTGATCGTCGCTTGGTGGGTGCGCCAATGGCGCCCGCAGCGCGTGCCGATCTGACGCCCCGCACCGAAACCTGAAGCGAGCCGCCCGTGCGCCTGCTCCGCATCGTACCCGACGACACCAAGTTCGATTTCATGCGCTTCCGGCGCGTGAGCTTTCCCATTTCGGCGATGCTGTCGATCATCGCCATCTTTCTCTACTTCCACCCCGGCCTCAATCTCGGCATCGACTTCCGCGGCGGCACGCTGATGGAGGTGCAGTCGAAGACCGGCCCGGCCGACCTCGCCGCCATGCGCGCGACCCTCGGCGGGCTCAATCTCGGCGACGTCCAGCTGCAGCAGTTCGGCGCCGATACCGACGTCCTCATCCGCATCGCCCAGCAGCCGGGCGGCGACGAGGCGCAGCGCGCCGCCGTCGCCAAGGTGCGCGACGCGCTCGGCACCAACGTCGAATACCGCCGCGTCGAGGTGGTCGGCCCGCGCGTGTCGGGCGAGCTGCTCTCCTACGGCACCATCGGCATCATGTTCGCGATCGGCGGCATCCTGCTCTACCTGTGGTTCCGCTTCGAATGGCAGTTCGCGCTCGGCGCCATGATCGCCAACGTGCACGACCTCGTGCTCACCGTCGGCTTCATGTCGATCACCCAGATCGACTTCGACCTCACCAGCATCGCGGCGCTGCTGACCATTCTCGGCTATTCGCTCAACGACACCGTCGTCATCTACGACCGTATTCGCGAAAATCTGCGCCGCTACAAGCGGCTGTCGATGCCCGACCTGCTCAACAGCTCGATCAACTCGACGCTGTCGCGCTCCATCATCACCCATGTGACCGTGAGCTTGGCGCTGCTGTCGCTGCTCCTGTTCGGCGGCCAGGCGATCCACAGCTTCACCGCCACCATGTTGTTCGGCGTCGTGCTGGTCGGCACCTATACGTCGGTGTTCATCGCCTCGCCGATCCTGATCTATCTCGGCGTCGGCACCACGCGGATGGGAGCGAGCGAGCCGGAACCGGAGCCGGTCGGCGCCGTTCCGGCGCGCAGCGCCGCCGGGCCGCGCCGCACGAAGTGAGCTTGCCGCGAACGCCGCACCTGCCGCGCCGCGCGCCGATCGACGCCTACGGCCAGGGCGGCTTCCGCTTCGCCGACATGTCGCACCGCGGATCGCTGTTGTGCCTGCCGAGCGGGATTTGGGCCTGGCCGGTGACGGCGCCGGCCGACATCGACGCGGCGGCACTCGCGCCGCTGTTTGCCGAGGCGGGCGACATCGAGCTGTTTCTGCTCGGCACCGGGGCGGCGCCCTGGCTCGTTCCCGAGGCGCTGCGCTGGCAAATGCGCGACCACCGCCTGGTGGTCGAGGCCATGCCGACCGGAGCGGCGGTGCGCACCTACAACATCGTGCTCGGTGAGAACCGCCGCGTCGCCGCCGGCCTGATCGCGGTGGATTGAGCTAGGAGATCGTGGATCGGTCGGGCGTGAAGCTTGGACTGGAGTTGCATTCGGCCTAAAATAGACCTTTGAGCGATCGCGGTTCGCGCGATCAACGACAGGGGCGACACATGGCGAAGCGCAGACTCTCCAAGGCGGCTGTCCGCTCGTTCGAGGGGCCGAAGATCGCGTGCATCAACAAGGCGAAGACCGATCTCGGAGTCGATTTCGACAAGCTGGTCCCGGCCTTGCAGAAGTTCATGGATGATTGTTTTGTTCCGGCATGGGGTGCGCCGGCCCGCCTGGTGAAGGCAACGAAAGAAATCGCCGGCGCCTGGGCCATCAAATTCGTGGATACGGCCGACAGCGACGAGGGTTGGCACGACATCAAGAAGAGCGGCCTGCCGTACTCGCAGGTCTTCGTCAAAGCCACCCTCGACGTGGGCGATAAGGTCAGCACGACGGCGTGTCACGAACTGGCCGAGATGATGATCGATCCCGCGGCCAATCTCTGGTGCGAGGGCCCGCGCAGCACGCTCTGGGCCTACGAGGTGTGCGATCCGGTCGAGGAGGATGAATTCGAGATCGACGGGATTTCCATGAGCAATTTCGTCACTCCCGCCTATTTCGAGCTGTTCCGGGTGAAGCAGCGCAAGGCGGTGCCCTATGACTATCTGGACAAGCTCAAGAAGCCGTTTTCGCTGCGCCCCGGCGGTTACGTCGACATCCGCCATGGCCGCCGGGTGAAGGAACGGTTCGGCTCGACCAAGAAGGCGCGGCGCTTCGCCAAGGAAGACCGCCGCCTGCATCGCACGGAGTTCCGCAAGGCGTTGGTGACGAAGCAGGGCGCGCTCTATCGGCACATGCTCAAGACGGGTTCCGCCGGCTGATCCTTGGGCCGGCGCCCGCGAGCGCCTCGGACGGCCGCGCGGCAATGGCATCCCCGGCCGCCTGCCGTATGATCGCGCGATGCCCGGCTCGTTTGCCCATTGCGAAGATCTGGTGCGCGCGGGCGACAAGGACCGCTATCTCGCGAGCCTGTTCGCGCCCGCCGACCGGCGCCCGCATCTCTATGCGCTCTATGCCTTCAACCTGGAGATCGCGCGGGTGCGCGAACTGGCGCGCGGGCCGATGGCCGGGGAAATCCGCCTGCAGTGGTGGCGCGAGGTGCTCGCCGGAGAACGGCCGGGCGAAGCCAGCGCGCATCCGGTGGCGGCGGCGCTCATGCAGACGATGGCGCGCCACGATCTGGCGGCCGCGACCTTTGCCGAGCTGATCGAGGCGCGCGCCTTCGATCTCTACGACGACCCGATGCCGACCCTCGAGGCTTTCGCGGCCTATGGGCGGCGCACCGCCTCCGGCGTGATCGCGCTTGCCGCGCGCGTGCTCGATGGCCGGCAGGCCGAGGTCGGCGAGTTCGCCGATCCGGCCGGCGTCGCCTATGCGGCGACCGGCCTGATGCGGGCCTTTGCCCTGCATGCCTCGCGCCGCCAGCTCTATCTTCCGGCCGACGTGCTCGACCGCCACGGCGTGCGCGCAGCCGACATTTTCGCCGGCCGTACGACGCCGGCGTTGCGCGCGGCGCTCGCCGAGCTGCGCGCCTTTGCGCGCGGGAATCTCGCTGCCTTCACCGCGCGCCGCGCCGCCCTGCCGACCGCGGCCGCGCCCGCTTTCCTGCCGGTCGCGCTGGTGCCTGCCTATCTCGATCGCATGGAGCGGCCCGATTACGATCCGTTCACGACGCCGGTCGAGGTGGCGCAGTGGCGCCGCCAGTGGGCCCTGTGGCGCGCGGCGCGGCGAAATCTTTCCTAGAGCGGGATGACTTTTCTTCGAATCGTCATCCCGCTCTAGGTTTTTGTTTGAGCATGATCTTTTCCGAAAACCGGTACCCACTTTTCGGGATCATGCTCTAAAACGCAAACCGGTCGCGCAGGTTGTGGCGGTTGCGCACGATGCGGTCGACCACTTGCCGCTCCGTGTCCGAGCGCAGCAGCGGGGCAATGAGGTCGACCTGGTTCATGGCGATGAGCTGCAGGATTTCCGTGCGCACCTCGCCGGCGGCGTTGCGCGGCAGCGCCGTGACCAGCTGCAAGTGCTCCGGCGCCTTGGTCCGGCCGAGCGTATCGGCGATGAAATCGCGTGCCGCCGTCTCGGTGAGCGGCGACTCCGCTTCGATGAAGGCATAGAGCCCGGTGCCGGCGCGGCGGTCGGGGAACGCCACCACCGCGACGCCGCGCACCTGCGCGTGCGCCTTGAAGCGCGCGGCGATCGCCGGGGCGTCGTCGACCAGCCGCGGGCCGCCGCCCTCGCGGTCGGAATAGCCGATGATGCCGCGGGTGACCCAGTAATAGACGCGCTTGCCGGTCGCCATCCAGGCGCGGGTGAGCAGGCTCTTGCGCGCCAGCACCCGGCGCTCGGCGGGGGTGAGCGCCTCCGGCGCGTAGCTGCGCTTGTGCTTGAGCAGATGGCGCAGGTCCTCATAGGCCGCGATGCGGAACAGCCTGCCGCGGCGGCGGAAGCGGGCGGCGAGCTGGAAATCGGTCAGATAGGCGCGCCCGTCGGCGCCGCGCAGCCAGTTCTGTTCCTTGGCGAGGTCGTTGTGGCAGATGCCGGTGCGGTGCAGCGCGTTCAACGCCGCCTTCGCGGAACGGAAATAGGCGCGGTCGCCGAGCGGCCGCGCGATGTGCAGGGCGACGCCGTCGATGAAGCGGCGCACCAGCGCGTTGGGACCGGCGTGCAGCAGCTGCGGCGCGATGTCGAGCGAGCCCGCGACGGCGAGCGCGCGGGCCTCGCGGTTGAGAAAATGCCGGGCGATTGCCCGCGTCCACCATGGCACCCCGTCGATCCGGCGCAACACCGCGTCGATCTCGCCGTCGGGACCAAGAAAGCGGCCGCGCTCGACCATGCTGAAGAGGTCGTGCTTGAGCACCACGGTCCGGCGCCACCGGCCGTCGAGACCGTCGGCGCGGTATTCGCGATCGGTGGGGTTCGGCGCGTCCACGGCTCACTCCGCCGCGGCCGGCAGGTCGCCGGCGATCCAGCAATCGAGATCGGCGAGCGCGCGGGTGGTGAGCGCCTGCTTGCGGGCGATGCTCTTGGCGGTGCCGCGCAGGCGCGATCCGTCCGGCATTCTGGTCGGCGCGTGCGCCAGCGGCGGGAACAGGCCGAAATTGACGTTCATCGGCTGAAACGAGCGCGGTCCCGCGTCGATGGTGGCGATGTGGCCGCCGGTGATGTGGTTGATGAGCGCGCCATGGGCGGTGGTCGCGGGCGGGAGCGCGACCGGCTCGCCGCGCCGTTCGGCGGCGGCGAAGCGCCCGGCCAAGAGGCCGACGGCACCGGATTCCACGTAGCCCTCGCAGCCGGTGATCTGGCCGGCAAAGCGCAGGCGCGGCTGCGCCTTGAGGCGCAAGGTGGCGTCGAGCAGCAGCGGCGAGTTGAGAAAGGTGTTGCGGTGCAGCCCGCCCAGCCGGGCGAACTCGGCGCCTTCGAGCCCCGGGATGGTGCGGAAGATGCGCACCTGCTCGCCGTGCTTGAGCTTGGTCTGGAAGCCGACCATGTTGAACAAGGTGCCGAGCTTGTTGTCCTGGCGCAGCTGCACGACTGCGTGCGGCTTGGCCTCCGGCGCGCGCGGATTTGTCAGCCCGAACGGCTTCAACGGCCCGTGCCGCAGGGTCTCCGGGCCGCGCGCGGCCATCACCTCGAGCGGCAGGCAGCCGTCGAAATAGGGCGTCGCTTCGAAATCGTGGAACGCGACCTTGTCGCCGGCGACCAGCGCCTCGACGAAGGCATCGTACTGCGCCCGCGTCAGCGGGCAATTGATGTAGTCGGCGCCGGTGCCGCCGGGTCCGGCCTTGTCGTAGCGCGACTGGAACCAGGCGACCGACAGGTCGATCGAGTCGCGATGGACGATCGGCGCGATGGCGTCGAAGAACGCCAGCGCGTCTTCGCCGGTGAGCGCGCGAATCGCGTCGGCGAGCGCCGGCGAGGTGAGGGGGCCGGTGGCGACGATGACCTGGTCCCAAGCGTCGGGCGGCAGGCCGGCGATTTCCCCACGGCGGATTTCGATCAGCGGATGACCTTCGAGAGCGGCGCCGACCGCGGCGGAAAATCCCTCGCGGTCGACCGCGAGCGCGCCGCCCGCCGGCACCTGGTTGCCGTCGGCCGCGCGCATCACCAGCGAGCCGAGCCGGCGCATTTCCGCGTGCAGCAGGCCGACCGCGTTGGTCGCGCCGTCGTCGGAGCGGAACGAATTGGAGCACACGAGCTCGGCCAGCCCGTCGGTCTTGTGCGCCGCCGTCATGCGCGCGGGGCGCATCTCGTGCAGCACCGCCGGCACGCCGCAGGCGGCGACCTGCCAAGCGGCCTCGCTGCCTGCAAGGCCGCCGCCGACGATATGGATCGGGCCGGTCATGGCACCGATATGTCGAGTTTACCCGGCGGCATCAAGACCGCCGCAGCGGCGAGGCCCCTCCGATGGAGGAAGCCAAGGAAGGCAGGCGAGATGTCAGCGGCGGGTGGCGCCCCAGGCGACCGCCGGGATCTCCGACCGGGTGATGCCGATATCGGCCAGCTCGCGGTCGTCGAGGCGGGTCAGCTCGCGCATGTTGGCCTCGTAGGCGCGCCAGGCGCGGAACAGGCGGATCAGCTTGGCAAGGAACATGGTCATCCCCTTGTTGTTGTTCGAGAAAGGCCGGGGATCGGCCCTCGATCGACTGTAAGTAGACACTTATTGTGCAATGCAAAAGATGCGGGACTGCGATGCAGCAATGCGCCATCCGCATGTCGGGCAACGTTCAGCCGCCATCGGGATGGCGGCCTCCGGGAAGCGCAAAAAGTGAAGCTTGGCTTTCAGTATCGCGCGACGACCGGGCCGCCCCAGTCGAACTTGTAGTTCACGCCGGCCCGAACGATCTCCCCGCGGAAATGCGCCGACGCATTGGTGACGTTGACGCCCGCGGGAAACCGCGGATCCGCCGCGGTGAGGTTGAGGCTGCCGAGGTTGTAGTGCAGGTACTCGGCCCGAAGCGACCAGTTGCCGCGGACCGCGTACTCCACGCCGCCGCCGGCCGACCATCCCCACAGGGTGCTCGACAACGCCGCCGATTCGCACGTCCCGGCGAGGCAGCCGGAGCCGGCCACGCCGCCAAGGTCGTTTGTCGTCACGCTGACCGAAGCGTTCGCGCGGCCCGCCGCGCCGCCGCCGGTCACATAAAGCAGCATGCGATCGGTGGGCGTGACACCCAGGCGCGCGCGAAACGTCGACAGCCAGTCGAGACGCTGGCTGCCCGCGAGCGTGCGCGGAATCCCGATCGTCCCGACGACGACTCCCGAACTCTTGATGTCCGTGGCGTCCGCGTCGGCCTCGAGACCGAAGACGAAGCTGCCGGCTTGATAGTTCCAGCCGATTTGCCCACCGCCGACGAAGCCTCGCGGATTTGTCGCGATGGTGGCCGGAAACACGCCGGTCGTCAGACCTGACAGGAAAAGGGACGACGGATCGCCGCTCAATGCGACAGCGTCGTCACCCCAGCCGTAGCCGGCGTTCACACCAATGTAGAAGCCGGACCAGTTGTAATAAGACACCGGCGCCACGACCGGCGCCTTGTAGGCCGGCGCCACGGGCAGATCGGCCGCCGCGGCCGCGTCGATGGCCGCCAATGCGACAAGCGCGGTGACCGACAGAAGCTTCCTCACGGGCGCCCCCCAAATCATCCGCTGCACGGTAACACGCTGCCTATGAGGAGCATGTGCCATTTCGGCAACACGTGCGGAAGAATCGCTCACCGGGAAGGGGAGCGGCGCATGGCCAAAGAGCAAGATTTTCTAATGATGTTTCAACCTCTTCAACAGCGCCATCGCGGCCGCCGGCGCGCGCTCCTTCGCCCCATTGATGAAGTAGACGAAGCAGTCGCGCGGGCGCTGCTTGCCTTTCGGCGCGGGCGCGGTCGGGGCGGCGTCGGCCGGCGCGCCGCCCGCGGCCCAGGCGCGGAACCGTGCTGCCCATTGGTCGAGCGCCGCGGCGGGGTAGCCCTCGGGCTCGTCGGCCGAAACGCGGCGCAGGCGGGCGTAGAGGAAATCCGCGGTCACGTCGTGGAACGGCGGGTGGGTGTCGGAGTCGACCAGCGCCGCGGCGACGCCGTGCTGGCGCAACAGCGCGATGAACGCCGGCGTCACGAAGCTCGCATGGCGCACTTCGAGCGCGTGCCGGATGGCACGGCCGTCGAGCGTCTGCGGCAGCAGCGCCAGGAACGCCGCGAAGTTTGCTTCGTCGAACCGCGTGGAGCCGGGGAACTGCCACAGCACCGGGCCGAGCTTGGCGCCGAGCTCGAGCACGCCGCTGGCGAAGAAGCGCTCGATCGACGGCCCCGCCTCGCCGAGCGCACGGCGATGGGTGGCGAAGCGCGGGCCCTTGAGGGAGAACACGAAATCGTCCGGCGTCTCCGCATGCCAGCGACGGAAGCTCGCCGGCTTCTGCGCGCCGTAGAACGTGCCGTTGATCTCGATGGAGGTGACCTGGCGGCTGGCGAAGTTCAGTTCGCGCGCCTGCGCCAAGCCGGCCGGATAGAACGTGCCGCGCCACGGCGCGAACACCCACCCGCCGATGCCGACGCGGATTTGGCCCATGGATCAATCTAGATCGGCGGCGGAGCGGCGGTCAAAGATGCGCGAGCCCCCCGCGCCGGCCGTATTGCCCGTGCAAACGGAAACCTGCATCCTGACCCGGCGGATTTCGGCAAGAGCTCGGCCGGCGCGATCGCCCGGGGGCGTCATGGCGAACGATCGTTGCGCAGCGGTGCGCGGCGCGCTCCTCGCGTTTGCGCCCTTGCTGCTGGTTACCGGCTGCGGCGAGCAGAACCGCTACGTCGCGCCGCCGCCGCCCAAGGTCACCGTCGCCCATCCGGTGCAGCAGGCGGTCACGCACTATCTCGAGGTCAGCGGCAACGCGGCGGCGGTCAATTCCGTCGATCTGGTCGCGCGCGTGCAGGGCTTCCTGCAGGAGATCCATTACAAGGACGGCGATGCGGTCAAGCAGGGCACGCCGCTGTTCACCATCGAGCCCGAGCCCTACCAGGTGAAGGTCGACCAGATGAAGGGTGCCGAGGCCGCCGCAGCGGCAACCCTCAAGCAGGCGGAAGCCGAGTACAAGCGCCAGGCGGATCTGGCGAGCCGCGACTTCGCCTCGAAATCGACCCTCGACCAGGCGCTGGCGACCCGCGATTCCGCCCAGGCCAACCTGGCGCAGGCCAAGGCCAACACCCGCTCGGCCGAGATCAACCTCGGCTACACCCAGGTCAAGGCCCCGTTCGACGGGATCGTCACCGCGCACCTCGTCTCGGTCGGCGAGCTCGTCGGCACCTCGCCGACCCAGCTCGCCACCATCGTGCAGCTCGAGCCGATCTACGTGAACTTCAATGTCAGCGAGCAGGACGTGCTGCGGGTGCGCGCGGAGATGAAGCGCCAGGGCCTCACCCCCGCCGACCTGAAGAAGGTGACGGCCGAGGTCGGGCTGCAGAGCGAGACCGGCTATCCGCACCAGGGCCTGCTCGATTACGCCGCCCCGACGGTCAACACGGCGACCGGCACCCTGCCGGTGCGCGCGCTCCTGCCGAACGCCGACCGCGCCCTGCTGCCCGGTTATTTCGTGCGCGTGCGGGTTCCGGTGCAGAAGGAGGCGAATGCGCTGCTCGTTCCCGACGTGGCGCTGGGCAGCGACCAGGGCGGCCGCTACGTGCTGGTGGTCAACCAGGACAACACGGTCGAGCAGCGCAAGGTCCAGGTGGGGCCGAGCGTCGGCAGCTTGCGGGTGATCGACGGCGGCCTGCAGCCGGACGACCGTGTGGTCGTCGCCGGCGTGATCCGCACGATCCCCGGCCAGAAGGTCGATCCGCAGATGCAGGACGCCGCGGCCGCGCCGGCGGCGAAATAGCCGGCGATGATCTCGACATTCTTCATCGAACGGCCGGTTCTCGCCAACGTGCTGGCCATCCTCATGGTGCTGATCGGCGCCGTCGCGCTGTTCGGCCTCGCCGTCGCCCAGTATCCGGACGTGGTGCCGCCCACCGTCCAGGTCACCACGCGCTACCCGGGCGCCAGCGCCCGCACCGTCATCGACACCGTCGCGCTCCCGATCGAGCAGCAGGTCAACGGCGTCGAGGGCATGATCTACATGCAGTCCTACAGCGGCGCCGACGGCACCTACAGCCTCACCGTCACCTTCAAGATCGGCACCGACCTCAACTTCGCGCAGGTGCTGGTGCAGAACCGGGTATCGAGCGCGCTCGCCCAGCTGCCGGACCAGGTGCAGACCCAGGGCGTGACGGTCCAGAAGAAATCCACGTCGATCCTGATGTTCGTGACCTTGGCGTCGCCCGACGGGCGCTACGACAGCCTCTATTTGAGCAACTACGCCACCATCAAGCTCAAGGACGAGCTGTCGCGCCTTCCCGGCGTCGGCAACGTCACCGTGTTCGGCGCCGGCCAGTATGCCATGCGCATCTGGCTCGAGCCGGACAAGCTGCAGTCGCGCGGGCTGATGGCCCAGGACGTGATCCAGGCGATCCAGCAGCAGAGCCAGCAGGTCCCCGCCGGGCAGGTGGGCATGCCGCCGACCCCGCCCGGCCAGGCGTTCCAATACACGATCAACGTCGCCGGCCGGCTCGCCGACCCGGCCGAGTTCGAGAACGTGATCGTCAAGACCGGCAGCAACGGCGACGTGACCCGCGTGCGCGACGTCGGCCGCGTCGAGCTGGGCGCCCAAACCTACAGCCAGATCTTCACCCTCAACGGCAAGCCGGCGGCCGGCATCGGTATCTTCCTGTCGCCCGGCGCCAACGCGTTGGACGTGGAAGGCGCGGTCAAGCGGCGCATGATCGAGCTGGCGCGCGAGTTTCCGCAAGGGCTGGTCTACGACGATCCGTTCGACACAACGACCTTCGTGCGCGCCGCCATCAACGAGGTCTACCGCACCCTGATCGAGGCCGCGGTCCTGGTGCTGGTGGTGATCCTGGTGTTCCTGCAGGACTGGCGCGCCACCCTGGTGCCGGCGACCACGGTGCCGGTGACCATCATCGGCGCCTTCGCCGCCATGTACGCGCTCGGCTTCACGGTGAACCTGTCCACCTTGTTCGCCATCGTGCTCGCCATCGGCATCGTGGTGGACGACGCGATCGTGGTGGTGGAGGGGGCCGCCCATCACATCGAGCAGGGCCTGCCGCCGCACCAGGCGGCCGAGCGCGCCATGGACGAGCTGTTCGGACCGATCATCGGCATCACCCTGGTGCTGATGTCGGTGTTCGTGCCGGCGGCGTTCCTGCCCGGGCTCACCGGCCGCATGTACGCGCAGTTCGCCCTGGTGATCGCCGCGACCGCGCTGCTCAGCGCCATCAATGCCGCGACCCTCAAGCCGACCCAGGCGGCGCTGTGGCTGCGTCCGCCGGTGCCGCTCGAGCGGCGCAACTGGTTCTACCGCGGCTTCAACGCCGGCTATGCCCGCCTCGACCGCGCCTACGGCGCCCTGATCGGCCGCATGGCCGCGCGCAGCGGCGTCATGGTGGCAGTGGCGCTGGCGATCATGGCCGCGGCCGGCTACGGACTGACCCGGGTGCCGACCGGCTTCCTGCCGATCGAGGACCAAGGCTATCTGCTCGCCGTGGTGCAGCTGCCCGACGGCGCCGCGCTGGCGCGCACGCAAGCCGTGCTCGACCGGGTCGCCGACATCGCCGGCAAGACGCCGGGCGTCGCCAACGTGGCCGGCATCTCGCCGCTCGACAACAGCGCCTCGCTCGCCAACGCCGGGGTCGGCTACATCGTGCTCAAGGACTGGGACCAGCGCGGCGCCGGCCAGGACTTGCGCTCGCTCTTCACCAACCTCAACCAGGCGATGGGGCAGATCGAGGAGGCGCGCATCATCGTGCTGCCGCCGCCGCCGATCCAGGGCATCGGCAACGCCGCCGGCTTCGTCATGCAGATCAACGTGCGCGACGCAAGCTTCGACCTCGACAAGCTGCAGGCGGTCACCGACGCCATGGTGGCCAACGGCCAGACCCAGACCGGGCTGCAGCGGGTCGCCTCATCGTTCCGCTCGACCGTGCCGCAGATCGACATCGAGGTCGACCGGGTGAAGACCGAGACCTTGCACCTGACCGTCGACCAGGTGTTCTCGGCGCTCGCCTCCTATGTCGGCTCGAGCTACGTGACCCAGTTCAACAAATTCGGGCGGGTGTTCCAGGTCTACGTGCAGGGCGACGCGGCGTTCCGCCTGCGGCCGAGCGACATCGAGAACTTCGCGGTGCGCAACCAGCAGGGCGCCATGATCCCGCTCGGCACCGTGATCACGATCAAGCCGGCGATCGGCCCGTCCCTGATCAGCCTGTACAATCTCTATCCGTCGGCGACCGTCATCGGCCTGCCCGCCACGGGCTTCAGCTCCGGCCAGGCGATGACCCTGATGGAGCAGATCGCGGAGCGCACCCTCCCGCCCGGCGTCGGCTACGACTGGACCGCCATCTCCTATCAGGAAAAGGCGGTCGGCAATCAGCTCTACTACACGTTCGCGCTGGCGCTGCTGCTGGTCTATCTGGTGCTGGCCGGGCAGTACGAGAGCTGGTATGCGCCGATCTCGGTCATTCTCGGCGTGCCGCTGGCGCTGCTCGGGCCGGTGTCGGTGCTGCGCGCCGTCGGCATCGACAACAACCTCTACATCCAGATCGGCCTCATCCTGCTGATCGCGCTCTCCGCCAAGAACGCCATCCTGATCGTCGAGGTGGCGCGCGAGCGGCGCGTGCGCGAAGGCATGCCGATCCTGGAGGCGGCGGTCGCGGCGGCGCGGGCGCGGCTGCGCCCGATCCTGATGACGTCGTTCGCCTTCATCCTCGGCGTCGCGCCGCTGGTGGTGGCGACCGGCGCCGGCGCCAGCGCCCGCAAGTCGGCATCACCGTGTTCAGCGGCATGATCGCCTCGACCTGCCTCGCCGTGGTGTTCGTGCCGTCGTTCTTCGTCGTCGTGCAGCGGTTCGAGGAATGGCGCGCCGCCCGCCGCAAGCCGCGGCCGGTCGCGCCGACTGATGCCATACCCACAACACCGCCGTCATCCTGAGGCGCGAGCGAAGCAAGCCTCGAAGGATGGAAGCTGGCTCCGCGCGTGCTTCCATCCTTCGAGGCTCGCGCGACTTCGTCGCGCTCGCGCCTCAGGATGACGGCGGTGTTTGTTGCTACTTCGGGCAACACCTCACTCCCGCGGCAGCGCGTTCTGGATCAGGTAGTCGGCGAAATCCGCCGGCTTGAGCTTGACCGCCTTGTCGCCTTCGCCCGCGAGCGCGCGGGAGATGAGAATGTGGTTCTCCACGTGCTCGGGCGGCACCTTGAACACGCCGGCGACGCCGCGCAGCCGCGGATAATAGACCGGGTCGATCATCTTCTCCTTGCGCTTGAGGCGCTCGATCAGGTCGTTCTCGTCGAGGCCGTCGGCCGCGCGCTGCTTGACCAGCGTCCAGTCGGTCTCGCCGCCCCAGCCCGCGGCGATCAGCGGTGCCGGGTCGTCGTCCGTGTAGCCGATCTTGAACACGTTCTTGGTGACGCCGGCGTCGGACGCCCATTTGGAGAATTTGGCGCTGCGCGCCACGTAGATCGTGCCCATCCCGGCCTCCCGCTTGCGCCAACCCGCCGTTTACCCGGCGGCGATATGCCCGCACCTATGATAGCTTGGGCGCTCCTTTGTAGCCCGGATGACGCCGCGAAGCGGCGGATATCCGGGAACGCCGCCCCGCATTTCCGCCCGCGTTCGCGGGCGTCATGCGGGCTACTATGCAACTCTGAAAGCGCCGCCGCGATGACCATATCCCACTCCATCCTTGCCGCGATCCCGGTCGTCGACGTGCGCGACGGCGGGCCGCTGCGCCATGCGGTCGAAGGGCGGGCGCGGGCGCGGGCGTTGCGCGAGGAAGCGCTGGCGTGGCTGCCGCGCGGGATGCTGGTGCTGGCGCCGGTGCTCGATCGGCTGGCGCGACACTGGCTGACCCGCGCGCAGACGCCCTATGCGGCGGAGATCGGGGCGGTGGCGGCGGCGCTCGGGTTCCCGGGCATCTGGTTCCTCAACAATTCCTACCAATGGTGCTGCACGGCGCTCGCCCGCGACGAAGGCGCGGCGCCGTGGCTGCTGCGCACCCTCGACTGGCCGCTCGACGGTCTCGGCCGCCACGTCGAGGTGGCGCGCATGCGCGGGCCGGCGGGCGAGTTCTTCAACGTCACCTGGCCGGGCTTCGTCGGCGTGCTGACCGCCATGGCGCCCGGCCGTTTCGCCGCCGCCATCAACCAGGCGCCGCTGCGCCGGCGCACCCGCCATCCGTGGCTGCGGCCGTACGATCTCGCGCGCAACGCCGCGCGCACCTGGTGGCGCGTGCGCCACATGCCGCCCGACCATCTGCTCCGCCGCGTGTGCGAAACCTGCCGCACCTATGCGGAGGCGCGGCGCATGCTGGAAACCGTGCCGGTGGCGCGGCCGGTCATCTTCACCTTGGCCGGCTGCGCGCCCGGCGAGCGCTGCGTGATCGAGCGGGTGGAGGAGGGGTATGCCACCCAGGACGACGCGGTCGCGGCCAACGATTGGCGCCACCGGATCGACGATTGGGAAGCGCGGGTCGGCGGCAAGCAGACCCTGGTCGCGACCTTCGACGAGGCGGCCGCGAGCAGCCGCGCGCGGCGCGACGCGCTGGCGGCCTGGGACGGGCGGCTTCCCGCCGCGGCGTTCGAATGGGTGGCGGCGCCGGTGCTCAATCCCTATACGCGGGTCGCGGTCGAGATGTGCCCGCGCACGGCGACCCGGCGCGTGGTCGGCTACGAGCGCGTTGCCGGCAGCGAGCTGCCGGTGCCGGTCACGCGGGTGTGCGAGATCGCGGGAGCGCTCGCCGCCTGATCAATTTCGCCTGATCAAAAAGGAGCGATCATGCGCGCACTTGTTCTAGCCACTGTGTTGGCCGCGACGGTCGCGGTGCCGGGCGCCGGCGCCGCCGACATCAAGGTGCTGACCGCCGGCGCGTTCAAGCAGGTCGTCCTGGCGCTCGTGCCCGACTTCGAAAAGACGACCGGCCACAAGGTCACGCTCGACAACGACACGGTCGGCGCGCTGGTCAAGCGCATCGAAGGCGGCGAGGCCTTCGACGTTGCAATTCTCAGCCCGGCCGCCATCGATAGCTTGACCAAGGCCGGCAAGATCGCGCCGGGCGCCCCCGCGCTCGCCCGGGTCGGCGTTGGCGTGGTGATCAAGGCCGGCGCGCCGCCGCCCGACATCACGACCGTGGACGCGTTCAAGCAGGCTTTGCTCGCCGCCAAGTCGGTCGCCTACATCGATCCGGCCGCGGGCGGCTCGAGCGGCATCTATGTGGCGGGCCTGCTCGACCGCCTCGGCATCGCCGACGCGGTCAAGGCCAAGGCCAGGCTGATCAAGGGCGGCGCGGTCGCCGAGCACGTGGCCGCCGGCGAGGCCGAGATCGGCATCCACCAGATCAGCGAGATCCTTCCCGTGAAGGGCGCGATTTTGGTCGGTCCGCTGCCGAAGGAGATCCAGAACTACACCGTGTACGCAGCCGGCGTCGGCGCTGCCGCCCGGGACGGCGACGCCGCCAAGGCGCTGGTCGCGTTTCTCAGCGGCCCCGCCGCCGCGCCGGTGCTGCAGGCCAAGGGCATGGAGCCCGCAAAGTAGCCCGGATGAGCGCGCCAGCGCGATATCCGGGACGGCCGGCCCCGCATTTCGCTGACGCTCATGCGGGCTACAAACGCATCGCCGCGAACGCCGCGCCGTCCTTCCGGCCCAATTCATACGCGTCGCGGATGCCGTCCGGGTCGGTGAGATCGAATTGCTTGACCGGGATGCGGCGCGACGGCTGCACGTAGGTGCGGCCCGGCACGCGGCGCAACAGAACTACGCCTTCTACGCAGCCGGCTCGCGCTCTCGAGCGGCAGCGCGCTCTCTCGCCTTTGCACTGCGCCGTGCGATTCGACGCGGCAGTTCCCTGATCCGGTCAATCCGTAGACGGAAATAGACGCGCCATCGGTGCATGCTTGAGCGAAGCGCATCTCGAAGCCACGGAATAAGGATTCGCACATCCAGCAGCCTTCTGGGCGGCGGGGCCACCGGAAAGAGGTGCGGGTAAGCCGATCGGGTCTTATCGATCAGGTCTCGAACGTCGCGTGGGTTGGCAACGTAGGGAGCGGCGTCGGGAGCTGTGGCACGGTAGCTAAAGTGGACGCGCGCTGCAGCGCCGCGCAATGAACTATGCTGCACTGCAGCTGCTGCAGTAGTATCGCTACGCATTTCGACGAACTCGAGCGCTTCCACAGGAAAAGGCAGCAGCTTCATCGATCCCATCAACTCCACGATCGAGTCGTCGGTATCGGCGCGCGCCACCGCGTCGCTCGCATCGCTCGTGCCGGTTTCGCTTGTCGATCGAGCCCCCTCGGTTACACCTTGCGACAGCTCCAGGGCGTTGACTTCACTCCGCGGCACCGACTCGCCCTCGGCGCCAGCGCCGGTTTCGGCTGCCCTCCGATCGGCCTCGGCTACATCGCGTGGCATCAGCCCCAAGGCTTTGACGTCTCGCTGTGGGGTCCACGTCCAGGCCGGTGTATTGGACGAAAGCGGGCGGATAAGGGCAACCGGGGTCTCCAGCCGGACCGTGTTTGCCGACTCGTCCGCTATCTGGGGGATGTCCAGGTTGGCCGCAGCGGCGGATAGTACGTGAGACGGAACATTATGGCCGGGCAACTTCGAGAGATCGAAGATTCGCGACCATTGGCAGATCGAAAGAAAGCCGCCGCGCGTTGGCACGACCGGTATGCTCCCATGACGGGCCGTATAAATGAGATCGAGGACCGATACCCCGCTTGAACGCGTAACGGCGCCCGTTGGCGGCCACTGCCATTGCAGCCAATAGCTGTCCTCTATCTTCGGCCATAGTGATTGCATCGCGAGCGTTGACAATTTGTTGGTCAGGCTTTCGACATCCTTCGCTAACAGGTCAAGCCATGCGTTCATCCGGGTCGGCTCCTCCTCAAACGACCCGAACGACTGGGGATGGGCCGTCAAAAGTTCACTGGCATGAATAACCCAAGCCAATTCGTCCGGAACGGGAGTACCGGCAGGTGATGTCGACGGCTCAGGTTGACTTGGCGCCTTCTCCGATCTCGACTTCGGCCACAGGCTGCTCAATCGCGTAACCGTATTATCAGCACTCGAATCAGTGGATTGGCCGAGTCCGAAAACGGCAGCCACCGCCTTTAAGCCCAACGGGCGGGCCCGCTTGAACTCACGCTCGGCCCGGTCCAACACACGATTGCTCACTGCGCCGACGGATGCGAGAACCGCCGCGCAAACCCCCGAGTGAAATGCTGCCGACCATTCGTAGGTCCGTCCCAGGTAAAGGCGAAGGTCCTCGATCGTGGTGTCCAATTGTAGTTCAATCTGAGCACGGGCCTGTTCCGCCCGTTGCAGGTCCTGTTCGGCGTTTTCCAGTCCCCTCTTCAGCGCGTCGACGGTTTCCTTGCCGCCGCGTGTTTTCTTGGGAGTTCCGGGGTTGGTCTGGCCTCTGCCGCCGAGCCGTTCGCGAGCCCGCTCAACAATGGCGCTTGCGCGGGACACTTCCGCAAGGGCATCTTCAACCAGCACCAACTGGGTCTTCGCCGCCGAACGCATATCATCGATCGTGCGCCATGCAGGATGCTGGGGAAAAATGCCCGCTTCGGCCGCGTCTTCGAGCGCGGTCGCCGCGTCGCCAAAAAGGGAGTCCAGGGCGCTGGCCCATCTATCCATCGCGTTGATTACGGCGCGGCTGGACTCGATATCGCCTGCGGCCTCGAGCCTGAATCCGTACCGGTCGGACGCAAAATTGAAGCTGATTTCAGGCGACACATCTGCAGGCGGGACATCAACCATTGTTCATGACCTATGTAACGAGTGGTCGTTCGTCGATTGCATTTGCCAGTCCTCTAACGAGCCGTTTCATACGAAGCGCTTTTTCGTCGTCCTCGAACCGGGGCTGCGCGTATTTGATCGTGTCCTCCTTGATCCGGCGAGGTCTCCTTAACAGGCCGATGTAGCTTCCGACCAAGCCAAACAGAAAATCAATGGTATCACTGGACAGAAAGTCCGCCGGCATCGGATCCCCTGGGTTGCCCCGTGCACGCCGCCACAAATACAGTTTCAGAGAGTCGGGAGTGATCTTGTGATGAGTTTCCCCCGTTTCATGGAGCTCATGGATCTGATAAAGTGAGTCGTATATTTGTTGCGCGTACGGCCCTCGCAAATACTCTTGTACTTTGGGATCGCGCGTGAGTACTTCAATTCCCAACTGCATCGTAAGTTGCTGTCGATAAACTGTCGCGCTGAGCGGCAAGTCGGGGTCGTATTCACGGAACTCACCCCTCTCGTTGAGCAAAAACTTGAGTTCGCGATTTAACTGGTGTGGGAGCATCTTGGTACGATAAGCCAAGATCGTTGCCCATGCCGCCACGCCGAGGCGGTACCTGTCCTTTTCCGTGTCCTGCTCGGCCGCTGCTCCCGCCAGGTCGAAGCTCTCTAGGAGGAAAAGACGATAATCATTGGCGTCATATCGCACGAACATCCGATATGTATAGAACGTTGTGCTGAGTCGGTTCTCGTTTTGCTCTCGAAAGAGAGCCTCGAAGTAGTCTCGATTGGTCAAGAAGATGAATGCGGCTTCCCCGGTGGCGAAATGTTTGGTAAGTCTGAGAAAGCGCTCAAGCTTTTCCTTCGCATTATCGGTCTTGTCGAGCTCGTCAAGCACGAAAATAGGCGCGAAGCCAGCATCCTTTACTCGCGCCAACAACTTCGGGAAGTCGCGCTCGATCCGAGGGACGTCCCATTTTATATCGACGGTCTGCGTTCGTCGGGTTTCCAAGCTTGAGCGCCGCTGAACGTTGTAGAACATGGCAAGCCAACTTAACAGCCACACGGCGCCGCCGGCGATCGCCGCCGGCAAAATGTTTTCCGGCGAGAGCAAGGTCAGGCCTGCCGCTAGCGTGCCGAGTGCCGGTGGCGCCAGTTTGGTCACAGCCGGCTTGGACTTGTCGTCGCCGCCCTTTTCGGTCGGCTTACTGGCGGATTCGCTCGGCTGCGGTACGGGGATGGATGAGGACTGCTGCTTCGCCTCGTCGGAACTTGTGCGCTCGATCCTTTCCTTCATCTCGGCGATGATGACGCGATATGCGTCCGCGCAGGCGGTAATTGCGCGGATCTCTCTGAGACCCTGGTCTTCCTGCGGGCCGGCTATCCGAGGCGGCTCGATGGGTTGCAACAATCCCCTGCGATTCTCGGCCGCACGCCGCAGGCCCGGCACAAGGTAGAAGGCAACGCCGCTGTGGAGAAAACCCGCCCTGGCCCAGATGGAGCGCAGCCAAGCCGGTTGGGGTGCCCAATCGAGAGCCAGATCCAGGTGAGTACGAAGCTCCAGCAATTCGTGCAATTCTCGCCGAGCAGTGGGCGCCTCCTCCGCCGCGTAGCACCAAGCATCATAGAACACGCGGCAAAGTTCGCGATAGAGTTCCGTGATGATTAGCTGGATGGCGCGCTTCTTCACAAGCTCGGCGCCTTCCTCAGGTCGGGCTTCTTCGCCAAACTTCGGCGGCGTGCCGCCTGCCTGAGCTTCATGATCAAGGATGGTGGGGCCGTGCAGGAAGATGGGGAGCGGGATTAGCTGCCCGCTCTCCCTGCGGCTTCTCTCCGTGAGGTCCTCGCTCTCGTTGCGGCTGCTCTCCGCAATGAGTTGGCGGATTACGAATTTGACCAGTGTCGTCTTTCCGGCACCGCGCTGGCCGGCAACGAGCATGGAAACACCTTCCTGTTCGCCGCGACAATACCGTTGCAAGTCGAAAACCATCCGGACGGTCTCTTTCGACTGCATAAGAATGGGATCTTCGGGTTGCGCGTATTTGCGCAGCCGCCACCAGTCCTTGCGCGAGAGCGGATCGGCAATGTCCTCGCGCAGTCTGTATCGCAGATTGGCGGTTCCGTTCATTGACAGATCTGTAATATTTTGACGTGGACGGTGCGATTGTAGGGTTCAGACGAGCCGGGGTCCGTCGGGTGAGGCAGGGCATCCTCGCCGAACCAGTTGAGGCCGACGATCGGCGGGTAACGTTCAGCTTCGACCACATAGGCGGCCACGTTGAGGGCACGGTCACGGGACAGCGTTTCGTTGGACTTTCGATTGCCCTGGCGGTCGGCGCCGCCTCGAATGGAAAGCGCGGTATTTCCAACATTCGTCTCTGCCAGGAATCGGTTAACCTCGGTCTTGGCACCCGCCGACAATTCGGAGATCCGGGTGCTGAAGTATATGGTCAGTTCGCTGACCACTCGGAATCGAGTATTGTCGGGAATGCGCCGGCTTTGCCGAGCCGCAATGGATGCGGCGTAGAGGCGTTGCAGGCGTTCGTCCGAATCGGTTCTGAATTCCGGCGTAAAGCATTCCTCGTGGACTGTGCTTGACGGGGTTGCACGATCGGCAAGCCGGTCGATGGACTGCGATATTTCTTTGAGTGCGTTGTCGGTCAGGTTGCCTCGAGCTTCGATCTGTTTCGTGATCACTTTCAGGTCTCCGGACAGTGTCGACGCCCGATCGGCCAAGGTCGCGATTTCAGCGGCACCATCGGCCATCGCGGCCCACTGCATGCTCGTCTGTGCGTTGAGCGCGTCGACGAGGGAGCGACTGGACGCGCCTAGCTCTTGTCGAATTTCGGATGTGACCATTCCGATCGTCGCCGGCGCAAGGGAAAGCGTGCAAGAACTCTTGTTGGCTAGGCATGGCTTCGGCGCCGGGTCTTCCTTGCGTTCCCAGTGAAGTATGTCGACATTCCACGCACCTGCTGCGGAGATTGCCACAACCGACAAGGCGACGAGAAGGACAAACGTGAATGCTGCCGCGCGAACGACGCTCTCGATGGCGCCAATCGGACTTGCATCTCCATCGTCAAGGCCGGACCAGGGAACCTCGAACAGGCGTTTGAGACCCTTCAACTCGGTACATTTCCACCAAAGGAGCATGACCACCGCGAACAAACCGATTGTCAACTCGGCAGCGATAGTCATGCCGGCAACGGCACAACCATGGTAGGGCGCGGAGTCCTTGAGAGGTCCGATAGTCCCGCCCGTGAACGCGCCAGCAAGGCCGGCCGCAGCGAGTGAAGTTGGTTGTATTCGAGAGGTTGCTACGCCGGGGGCGGCGCGCGTTGCCGCGTGCGCCGCGCATTGGTTGTTCCAGCTTGGATGGAGGACGTATGCTGCCATCCCCGCGCCAGCAAGAATAATGACGAATATCCACAGCCACGGCCAAAAAGTGGCAAGGCCTTGCGCTAGTCTGGCCCGTTTCGTCCTCATCCACCCCCACCGTGCCGCGGGCATTATTGATTGTCTGGGTGGACGAGAATAGCGCAATCAGCAAGACCAGGTAGTAGCAACTATCGGCGTTGGTTAATGCCACAAGGTGCAGGGAGGCGAGGTTGCACGGAAAGGGTGCCGCGGAGGCGTTCCGTGCCGCAGCTCCAGTGAAGATCTTCGCGCTCGCTCCCGGCGGCCAAAACGCTGCTTGGCGCGGCGCGAAATCCGGGATTCCCGTATTCCGCTTCGCTCCATCCGGGCTACGGAAGCTTTACCGCGAACGCCGCGCCGTCCTTCCGGCCCAATTCATACGCGTCGCGGATGCCGTCCGGGTTGGTGAGATCGAATTGCTTGACCGGGATGCGGCGCGACGGCTGCACGTAGGTGCGGCCCGGCACCTGCGGCAGGTGCTTGTAGAGGCGCGTGAGCAGCACCAGCGAGCGGCCGCCCGCCGCCTCGACGGCTTCGAGCGGGGCGACGGGCACGCCGTCGAACAGGCCGCCGTCGAACGCCGGGCGGCCGCCGACCTGCGTTACCGGCATGAACGGCGGCACGCCGCCGCTCGCCATCAGGGCGTCGGCCAGTTCCTGCGGCGCCGTCATGGCGCGCACGCGGATGAACTCGGCGGTGAAACCGAGGCGCCGGCCGAAGCGCGGGTGCACCGGCGCAAACAGGTGCTTTTCCACCTGGTAGGCGCCGATCCCGAGCGCGGCGCCGAGGATCGGCGGCACGCCGCGCGGCAGCCGGGTGACCGCCACATGGAAATCGGTCAACGCCTGCAGGCGGGCGAGCGCGGCGGCGTCGAACAGCGTGTCGAGGTAGGTGCGGTACATCGGGCCGATCGGGCACAGCGGCTCGCCCCGGCGCCAGGCGGAAAAATCGAAATTCTTGCGGTGCGGCCCGCACGCCGGCAGCACCTGCGCGCGCACCTGCGGGCCGATGCCGAGCAGCGAATAGACGCCGGCGAACGCGCCGGCGCTGGCGCCGACCGCGAGCGCCGGCTTGAGGCCGAGACGCTCCGCGACCGCCTCGTAGAAACCGCCCTGCCAATAGCAGCGGTTGCCGCCGCCGGCGAACACGATGGCGTCGAACATGCGTTACACGCCGGCGGAGTGGACGGCGGCGTTGGTTCTTGCCGGCTCCATGGCGCGGGTCCACGGCCGGTGGTTGACCGCATTGACCCGCCACGCATAGGCACCCACGTCGGTTCCCATGTGGTCGATCCGCGTGATCGAGCAATTGTCGATCAGGAAGGCCAGCGCCGCCTCGTGATCGAGCTTCAGGGCGAGCGCCAGCGCCGCCTTGATGGTGCCGCCATGGCCGACCGACACGATGGTGCGGCCGGTGAATTGTGCGGTCAGCCGGGCGACGGCGGCGTGCACCCGCGCGGCCAGGTCGTTGAAGCTTTCGCCGTCCGGTGCGCGTTGGTCGGCCGGCGCCAGCCAGAACGAGCGGCGCGGCGCCTGGCTGGCCAGGAAGGCCACCCGGTCGAGCCCCTGCCACGCGCCGAAATTCTGCTCGGCCAGCTCCGCCATCACGATCGGCTCGTCCGACCCGTGCCGTCCGCCGTCCGCCGCCCGAATGGCCGCTGCGGTCTGCCGCGTGCGCCTGAGATTGCTGGTCACCCACACCGCGTCGCGCGGCAACTCGGTGGCCAGGGCGGAGAACACCGCGGCGTCGCTGGTGTCGCAGTCGAGATCGCGCTGGCCGTAGATGCGGCCGCCGTCCGGCACCGGCGCGTGCCGGACCCACCACCATTGCGTCGTGCTCATTTGCATTGTGCTCATGGGGCCCCTTATACCGGCCTAATCGCCGGTTCGTCACGCGCGCGGTTTCCGCAATGCTTGTTGATCCGGCCTGATCGGAAGGGCTCGCGCGCGAGCGATTTTCAACTTATCGTCGGAGGGCACCAAGCATACGTGTCACATAGGGGGCGCCTCATGAGTGAGGAGAAGGTAGACAGTGCGAAATTTGCCAAGCTCGTTGCCTGTCTCCGGCGTGTGCCGGGGATCGAGTCGTCCATTGGCACGGGAGACAGTGACGACGGTTGCTGGTGGGTAAAGTTCTTTATCAAGATCGATCACCCCTTGGCTTGGCGCGTGGTCCAGGAATTAGGCCATCTCCTCAACTATGTATCGATCAACGAGCGGCTGCCCACGGTCTTCATGCCGGTGTCGCCGCCGCCGTATCTCAACGGCGGGCCACATAATTATCTCTCGTGGGTGATCGAATCCCGAAAGGTCGATTTCCAACCGGACGCTTGCGCGGAATGGCTCGACGGACGTCTTCCGCGGCCCGTCACCAATGTGCATGCCTGGACGGTCGTCGACGAGCAAGAGCTTGATGAAATCTGGGAGTCAGGATGGCTGCAGCGCGCCGCTTTCGTCCTCAAGCATTTGGGCCGGTCGGCGGTTCTTTTCTTTGACAATTTGGGCCAATCGATAGCCGCACGGCTGTGGAAGAGGCGATAGCGTCGATATGGCCCCAGTACAGGTCGAGCCCGGCCCCGCCACGGTGCGGTGGACCGTCGGCAAGGTCGCGATCGCCCGCGTGGTCGAGCTCGAGACCGTGGGCGGGAGCCGATTCATATTGCCGCAAGCCACGCGCGAGGAGATCAAGCGGCTCGACTGGCTCTATCCGCGCTTTGCCGACGCGGACGGCCGGCTGAAGATGAGCATCCACGCCTACGTGCTCGAGACGCCCAGCCGCCGCATCGTGGTCGATACCGGCCTCGGCAACGACAAGCAGGGCCGGGCGATCCCGGACTGGAACGGCCGCAGCGGCACGTTCCTGCACGACCTTGCCGCCGCCGGCTACCCGCCCGAGAGCATCGACACGGTGCTGTGCACCCATCTGCACGTCGACCACGTGGGCTGGAACACCCGGCTGGTGGACGGGCGCTGGATCCCGACCTTTCCGCGCGCCCGCTACGTCATGGGCCGCACCGAATTCGACTACTGGAAGACCCGGCGCGCGCCGGTTCCGGCCGCCGTGTTCGACGACTCGATCCAGCCGGTGGCCGACGCCGGGCTGGTCGATCTGGTCGACAGCGACCACCGCCTGTGCGACGAGGTCTCCCTGATCCCGACCGCCGGCCATTCGCCCGGCCATGTCAGCGTCCACGTCAGGTCGCAGGGCGAGGAGGCGCTGCTCGCCGGCGACGTGGCGCACCATCCCTGCCAGATGGCGCGGCTCGACTGGTCCTCGACCGTCGACTTCGACCCGGCGCAGGCCGCGCGCACCCGCCGCGACTTGTTCGCGCGCTTCGCCGGCACGCCGGCCCGCATTCTCGGCGGGCATTTCATCGGCGGCCGCATCGTGCGCGACGGCGACGCGTTCCGGCTGGTGGAGTGACGGTCGAACCCCTCCCTCGTCATGCCCGGCCTTGTGCCGGGCATCCACGTCTTTGGATCAACAAATAAAGGCGTGGATGGCCGGGACAAGCCCGGCCATGACCGTCGGAATGCGCCTCACGTATTCGGCGGCGGTGCGAAGAAGTGACGGCCGCAGGCCGTCATCCCCGCGAAGGCGGGGACCTCATGTATTTGGGGGAGGTGCGAAGAAGCATCGTCTGCTCCCGTCCGGCCGCTTGCAGCGCCAGAACGCGCCGTCCGGCGACGGCTGCGCCTCGCTGAACGGCACGGTCTCCGCCTCGAACAGGTGATAGCCGTCCGCCCCCAGGCGCACGTTCTGACCCGGAATGACGAAGCAATCGCCGTCGCCGCAGCACCATTCGCCGGCGCCGTTGCGCAAGGCGCCGCGCGAAATCCAGCTGTCATGGGCCGAGGTGTCGGCGGCGATCAGCAGGAAGGAAGCAAAGGCAAGCGCAAGCCGTAGACAATATCCGAACATCGGGGTGGCCTCTCATTGCTGATCCCGGCACGGACTCGATCGACGACTGAAACAATTCGCCCCTTTGACTCGCTTCCTCCCGTTGGTGTCCCGGTCGCGCTGGTGATCCGCCGCCGCAGCGCATCTGCTGCGGCAACGGCCGGACCCGGTTCGACCGCGGGCCGCGCGACTCGGTTTGACGCGCGCGAGTATAAGGTGAGTCGCCGGTATCGACAGTCAAAGAAGTGTCAAACGACATGACGGTTCGCACGCTGTGTCGGCGACAACACAAAGCAGGTCGCCCGCACACCGTCACCGCGCGCCGCCGCGGCAGGCAGCCCTTGGTTCGGCACGATCGCGCCTAAGCCGGGGGCGATCGACCCGCATGGTCCTGGCTGCCGCTTGTTTATTCCCCGGCGGTGCAATAACCGGGTAGGCGATGACGCTGCCGAGGTGCGACGATGCTGCTGGCGCTGCGCACGCTCTATTTCGAGGACCTGTCGGTCGGCATGACCGAGCGGCTGTCGAAGACGGTCGCCTCCTCCGACGTGGTCGGGTTCGCCGAGGTGACCGGCGACCGCAATCCCATCCACCTGTCGGAGCATTTCGCCGCCAAGACCCCGTTCGGCACGCGCATCGCCCACGGCCTCTACACCGCGAGCCTGATCTCGGCGGTGCTGGGCACGCGCCTGCCCGGGCCGGGCGCCGTCTATATTTCGCAGACCCTGAATTTCCGCGCCCCGGTGAAGATCGGCGACACGGTCGACGTGGTCGTCACCGTTGCCGAGCTGCTGCCGGAAAAGCAGCGCGCGCGGCTGGCATGCACCTGCCGGGTGGGCGAGGAGGTGGTGCTCGACGGCGAAGCGCTGGTGAAGGTGCCGGCGCAAGCGGCGTCGGCGCGGCCGCTGCCGCGCATCTGACTCGTCAGAGCATGATCCCGAAAAGTGGGTACCGGTTTTCGGAAAAGATCATGCTCAAATAATAAGATAGAGCGGGATGACGATTCGAAGAAAAGTCATCCCGCTCTAATGCTTCGGCGCGCTCGCCGGCACGGCGAAATAGGGCGGGTCGCCGGTACCGAACACGCCGGCGGTGATCGCCGTGGGCGGGTGCGCCGAGGCCAGCCCGACGAAGAACGTCGTGTTGGCGGCGTTCGGCGGCCCGGTCACGCACAGCATCTTGTCGAACGTGAAGGTGATGATGTCGCCGTCCTGCTCGGCCGAGGCGAGGCCGATGGTGCCGAGGCCGCCCTGGGTGACCACGTAGACGTCGGCCGGGGTATTGTCCTTGAACGGCAGTTTTGCCACCGGCCCGAAATTGATCACGAATCCTCCCATGCATTCGAGCGCGCCGCTCGCCTGCGTCATGGACAGGCGATATTCGTAGCCGGTCTTGCCGGCGGCAGGCGTGCCGGCGGCGCCCGAGAACGTGCGCGACTGCAGCCACGCCGTATTGGGCTTGTCGAGGGTGGCGAGCGGCAGCTGCCCGGTGCTGTCGTCGACCACGACAGTGCAGCTCGGATTGTAGATGCAGTTGACCGTCGGCGCGGCGACCTCGACGATCTGCAGCTTTCCGGCGGGCGCGGGGGTCGGGGACAGCAAGACGGTGACGGCCGCGATCGTCGGCCAGCGGCGCAACAGGATTGCCATGGCGTTCCCCTCTCGGATCGCCCGCGGGCGGAACGACCCGTTCTCCAGGGCTGAAGATAAATTGCATTCATGGTCGGAACAATTGAAAATTCCATGCACGCGGGGCGGCCGGGTTGCCGGTCGGCCGTGCGCTTTCGTCAGCGCGGCAGGAACAGCACGTTGCGCGACTCGATGTCGGTTCCCCAGCTGGTGTTCTTGCCCAGCGCGGCGATGGCGGGGAGCGCCGGGATTTGTTGGCCGCGCTGGACGATGACGGCGTCGTAGCCGAAGGCGTCGCAGATCGCCGCCGTGTAGGCGCCGGGCTCCTGGTGGGTGCCCGACAGAAGCTCCAGCAGCAACGCCGGACGGTCGCGCATGATGGTGGCCCGCGCGCCATCGAGCACCTCGCGCTCGCTGCCTTCCACGTCGACCTTGATGAAGCGCACGTCGGTCAGCCCGAAGGAGTCGAGGGTGCGCACCTCGACCGCGTAGGTGCGGTTGCGGGCGAACTGCGCGTGGGTGCGCTTGAGGCTGCCGGCGAGGTGCAGGACCATGCCGTCGTCGGCGAGCGGCACGTAGAAGGTGGCGCGGCCGGTCTGGTCGGACAGCGCCAGCCGGTGCACCCGCGCGCGCCCGCGCAGCATGACCCGGGCGAACAGCGCATAGTCGGGATTGGGCTCGAACGCGACGACGCGGTCGGCCACCTGCGCCAACGCATAGGCGAAGAAGCCCTGGTTGGCGCCGACGTCGACCGCGGTGCCGCCGTGCCGCATCAGCGTGGCGAGCACGCAAAGCTCCGGCTCGCCCGCGCGTGCCTCTTCGGCGATGCGGCGCCGGTAGAACGCCGAAGGCGGCGTCAGCATGGCGAGCATTTCGCGCAACGGGAGGGACATCGTGGTTGATCCTAGACCGGCGCGCGCGAGTTGGGCAAAGTCGCGGCTTCGTCCACCGCCACGCCGGGAGCCCCCATGAATCTCGCCGAATACGCCGCCTATGACGCCCTCGGCCTCGCCGAGCTGGTGGCCAAGAAAGCGGTGAGCCCGAAGGAGCTGGCGCAGACCGCGGTCGCCGCCCGCGACAAGGTCGATGGTGCGTTGAAGGCGGTGGTCGAGCTTTATCCCGACCGCATCGACGGCCTCGACGACACGACGCTCGGCGCCGGGCCGTTCCGCGGCGTGCCGTTTCTCATCAAGGACGTGTTCGGGCACGAGCGGGGCCGCAAGATCGAGTACGGCTCGCGCCTGTGCGCCGGCATGACGGTGGAGGAGGGCACCTATTTCGTCGACATGCTCAAGGCGGCGGGCGTCAACATCCTCGGCCGCTCGGCCGCGCCGGAATATTCCATGGCGGCGACCACCGAGAGCGTCATGTTCGGCAACACCTCGAACCCGTGGAAGCAGGGCTACTCCGCCGGCGGCTCGACCGGCGGCGGCCAGGCCGCGGTGATGGCCGGCATCGTGCCGATCGCCCACGGCTCCGACATCGGCGGCTCGATCCGCATCCCGGCGAGCTGGTGCGGCGGCGCCGGCCTCAAGCCGTCGCGCATGCGCGTGTCGATCGGCCCGGTGGTGGACGAGGGCGGCTGGGGCTATTCGATGAACTTCATCCAGGCCAGGACCGTGCGCGACGCGGCCGCCATGCTCGACTGCGTGTCGATCCCGCAGCCGGGCGATCCGTTCATCATCCCCAAGCCCGACGAGCCCTACGCGTCGCTCGCCAGGAAGGCGCCCGGCAGGCTCAGGGTCGGCATCGTGCTCGACCCACTGGTCGGCATCGCGGTCGACCCGGAAGTGGCGCGCGCGGTCGAGGCGGCCGGGACGGCGCTCGCCGGCATGGGCCACGCGGTCGAGCGCGCCAAGGTCGACATGGGCGGCGCCGAGGTGCTCAGGGGCACGACCGATATTTTCTTCTTCGGCTTCGACTCGCGGCTCGACGGCTACGGCAAGCGCAGCGGCCACAAGCCGGGGCCGGACACCCTCGAGCCGGTGATCCTCTCGGTCTACGAGGCCGCCAAGGACATCACGCCGGCGCGCTTCATCGCCGCCTGGGGCGCCGCCAACGTGGCGCGGCGCAAGCTCGGCGCGTTCTGGAGCAAATACGACATCTGGCTGTCGCCGACGACCGCGCGGGTGGCGGAGCCGTGGGGCCGCTATAACCTGTCCAAGCCCGGCGTGAGCTGGACCAACCTGATCGACCAGCTGTTCCTGCCGCCGTGCCAGTACACCATCCCGCACAACATCATGGGCACGCCGGCGATGTCGCTGCCGCTCGCCATGCATTCGACCGGCGTGCCGATCGGCGTGCAGGTCGCCGCCAAGCCGGCCGCCGATCACCTCGTGCTGCAGGTGGCCTCCGCGCTGGAGGCGGCCATGCCCTGGCGCGGCCGCGTGCCGGCGCTGCATGTGTCGAAGATGTAGGGTGGGTTGAGCGCAGCGAAACCCACCACAGTGTTCCATCCGATGACTTGGTGTTTGGTCCCGAAGTGATGGGTTTCGCTTTGCTCAACCCATCCTACGCAGGATGACGGCGCGTAAGGATCATCAACCCGCATGACCTATCCGTTCGACGAAGCCACCCGGCGCGAGATCGCCGACCGTTGCGCCGCGTTCTCCCGCGTGGGCGCGAGCGACGCCGCGCCCGGGCTCAAGCGGGCGGCGGTGGCGATCGCGCTGGTGGAGACCGAAAAGCCCGCGGACGCGACCGCGTTCGTGCTGACGCGGCGCACGGCCGACCTGCGATCGCACCGCAACCAATGGGCCTTGCCGGGCGGGCGCTGCGACGAAGGCGAGACCCCGGCCGCGGCAGCGCTGCGCGAGCTGCACGAAGAGGTCGGGCTGCATCTGCGCCCCGACGCCGTGCTCGGCCTGCTCGACGACTACCCGACCCGGTCCGGCTACCTGATCACGCCGGTGGTGGTGTGGGCGGCCGACCCGGCGGACCTGCGCCCCAACGCGGCCGAGGTCGCCTCGGTGCATCGCATTCCGCTCGCCGACATCGTTGCCGACGCGTTCGATTTCGTCACCATCCCGGAAAGCGACAAGCGCGTGGTGCGCGTGCGCATCGGCCGCCACCTCATCCATGCGCCGACCGCCGCGGTGATCTACCAGTTCCGCGAAATGCTGGCCGGCCGCACCACGCGCGTCGCGGATCTCGAGCAGCCGGTGTTCGCCTGGCGGTAATCGTAGGATGGGTTGACGCCCGCGCTTGCGGGCGGAAACCCATCAAGGGTGAGGGCGCGAGATGATGGGTTTCGCGTTGCCCAACCCATCCTGCGCGGACTACGGTTCGTGCTTCCCCTCGCGCAACGCATCCCGCACGGCGTCGCCAACGATGGTGGACAGGTCGCGCGCGAGCCCGTCGACTTTCGCTCCGACGCGGTCGACTTTCCGGTCCACGCCGTCGACTTTCTGCTCGACGCGATCGAGCCGCGACTTGATGGCGGCGAGATCGTCGGAATTGCGGCGCGTCTGTTCGAGGATATGGCGGGTGACGGTTTTCTCATCCTCCGCTTCGCGCTCGATCACCGAAACGCGTGCCTCGAACTCCGTCCTCGTGACATCCGCGGCCATGTCGCCGGCCACTCATGCTGCAAGATCGTAACACGTACCGGGCGCAGTCCTTCAGCCTGTAGGATGGGTTGACGCCCGCCAGGGCGGAAACCCATCAAGAGCGCCGGAGGGAAAATGATGGGTTTCGCGTTGCTCAACCCATCCTACGGGGCTAGGCTTCCCGCATAACATCAAGGGAAACGCACCATGACGACCGCAGTCCTCGAGGCCAAGACCACCGAGTTCGACGTGGCCGACGTCGAGTATCTGCGCCACGGCGACAAGCCGCTGCTGGCGCGCGTGTACAAGCCGCGCGGCGCCGGGCCGTTCCCGGCCATGGTGGAGTGCCACGGCGGCGCCTGGTGCCTGAGCGACCGCTTCACCGAGAAGCTGCGGCACGAATACATGGCCTCGCACGGCATCGTGTCGATCGCGCTCGATTTCCGCTCCGGCAACGAGGACCCCTATCCGTCCTCGGTGCAGGACATCAACTACGCGGTGCGGTGGGCCAAGCACAACGCGCGCGATCTCAAGACCCGGCCCGACCTCGTCGGCCTGTCCGGCCAGTCGAGCGGCGGGCATCTGGCCATGCTGGTCGCCATGCGCCCGCACGACAAGCGCTACGCGGCGATCCCGCTGGCCGGCAGCGCGCACGACGCCAGCGTGCCCTGCGTGATCATGTCGTGGCCGGTGATCAATCCGCTCAGCCGCTACCGCCACGCCAAGCGCGCGGCGGCCGGCCCGACCCCGGTGGACTGGCCGAAGTCGGTCATCCCGCGCCACGATTCCTATTGGGTGAACGAAGCCAACATGGAAGAGGGCAACCCGACCATGGCGCTCGAGCGCGGCGAAAAGGTGCTCACCCCGCCTGCGGTCTGGTACCAGGGCCGCGGCGACATCGTGCACGATTACAAGGACCCGGAATCGAGCTTCGACGGCAACGAGCCGCAGCGCTTCTGCGCCGCCTACCGCAAGGCCGGCGGCGACATCGCGCTCGAATACATCGACGCCGACCGCCACACCGGCCGCTCGCCGGATCTGTCGCAGACCGGCGACATGTTCGCTCGCATGGTGGAGTTCGTCGGGCGGCACGTGCGGTAGGGCGCGTCGCGCCGTAGGGCGCAATAGCGCAGCGTATTGCGCCGTCGCTCCATCCGTCCCGGAATGGCGGAATACGCTCCGCTATTCCGCCCTACGCGCTGGTCGTCCCGCGGTCATGTCTCGCGCATGCGCTTGCGGAAGTTGGCGACGACCCGACCGCTCAGCCGGCCGAGCTTTGTCGCCGTCGATCCCGGTCCGCTGTCCTGGTCGGGCCGGTCGCCGTCGGGCTGCGCAAGCCAAGCTCGCAACGAGACGCGTTCCTCGGGCGAAAGTCCAGCGATGGCCTGCTTAATTTCTTCAAGGGTCATTCGCGAAGAATAACACGCCGGGCCGAACCCCACCTAACGGGAATGGCGGAATACCCTTGTCCATTCCGCCCTACGGATTGAGTCGATGTGTAGGGTGGGCAAAGGCGCAAAGCGCCGTGCCCACGCGTGCGTGAAGACCGTCAGCGTGAGGTTCGCTCCGCTCACCAGTTACTTCGCCGCCACTGGTGTCAGCGCGAACACACGGCCGTATTTCGACGCTTCGGCAATATCGCCGCGTCGCAATGCCAGCCGGACCGTATCGAGCTTACGGGCGTCTTCGGACGACAGGTACGGCGACCAAGGGGTGTCGTCGTCGATCACCTCAACCGGAACTTCGACAGCGTATTTACCTTCGCGGATAAATTCTTTTGATGTTCGGGGCATGACGATCAGGCTATGTCTCCCTTTAGAATAGAGTCTTGGCGATCTTGTCCACGCTATCGATCAATTCATTGATTTCCTCGGTGGTCGGCTCGCGGTGCTTATTGTGATCAGCTAAATTTCGAAGGTCGCCAAGGCGTTGAATTGATCGCCACACGGGAACATCGATAACTTGGGCATTTTTTAGCGCATCGTTCAAATCGCTGATGGTTGGATGCTGCTTGCGCATTACGACAGTATGATTTGCAGCAACCTGAGCAAGATGCTTTTCGAGAACGACCCCGGCAACGGCACCCGCTCCACGCAAAAATCCGTTTTTGGCTAGCTCACGAGCAGCATCAAGCTCAGAATCAAAGACATCGGCCTGAACAAGCTGTCTGATGTCGAAAAGAGTACTTTCAAAGCGATCTTGAACGGCTCGAAGTATCGCAAGCTGCATACTGAAGCGATTGGCGACCGCGGCAAGGTCGTTAAACTGTTTTTTCAACGAATACTCATCGGGTTGGACGCGAATCCCCATCAACCAGTCCTGGATGTTGTAAGTCGTCATATCCACGGTACGGCGTTTGCCGTTGTCACGATACAAAACCTCGAACTCAATGAGGCGATCTGGGACTAGCTGTCGAATAACTGCGTGTGACTCCGTGTACCATCTCTGATATTGGCTCTCGAACATGCCGTTGATTGTCTTCGCGTCTTTTCGTTCCTCCTCGCTAAGCGTACGCTTTTCAGCGAGGTCCCGAAGTTGAATGTCACGCGCCATCGACTCACCAAGCTTCAATAACCTTTCAAGATCTGATTTGTAACGTGCGAGATTGGTAGTCATGCGAATATACAATCACTCCGCCGCCTCGACCCGCCCCCGCCGCTTCCCGTCCGCCCCCCGTCGCCCCAGCACCGGCTTGAGAAACGCCCCCGTGTAACTCCGCTTCTCCCGTGCAATATCCTCCGGCGTCCCCGCCGCCACGATCTCGCCGCCGCCGTCGCCGCCCTCCGGGCCGAGATCGATGATCCAGTCGGCGGTCTTGATGACCTCCAGATTATGCTCGATCACCACCACGGTGTTGCCCTGCTCGACCAGCTCGTGCAGCACGTCGAGCAGCTTCGCCACGTCGTGGAAGTGCAGGCCGGTGGTGGGCTCGTCCAAAATGTACAGCGTCCGCCCGGTGGCGCGCTTGGACAGCTCCTTCGACAGCTTCACCCGCTGCGCCTCGCCGCCCGACAGGGTCGTCGCCTGCTGGCCGACGTGGATGTAGCCCAGCCCGACCCGCTGCAAGGTCGTGAGCGTGTCGCGCACGCGCGGCACCGCCTTGAAGAAGTCGGCGGCCTCGTCGACCGTCATGTCGAGCACGGCGGCGATCGACTTGCCCTTGAACTCGACCTCCAAGGTCTCGCGGTTGTAGCGCTTGCCCTTGCAGACGTCGCAGGTGACGTAGACGTCGGGCAGAAAGTGCATCTCGATCTTGATGACGCCGTCGCCCTGGCACGCCTCGCAGCGCCCGCCCTTGACGTTGAAGGAGAACCGCCCGGGCTCGTAGCCGCGCGCCTTGGCCTCGGGCAGGCCGGCGAACCACTCGCGGATCGGCGTGAACGCGCCGGTGTAGGTCGCCGGGTTCGAGCGCGGGGTGCGGCCGATCGGCGACTGGTCGATGTCGATCACCTTGTCGAGGTGCTCGAGGCCTTCGATGCGGTCGAGCGGGGCAGGGCCCTCGACCGCGCCGTTGAGCTTGCGCGCCACCGCCTTGTACAGGGTGTCGACCAGCAGGGTCGACTTGCCGCCGCCCGACACGCCGGTGATGCAGGTGAACAGGCCGAGCGGGATCTCCGCGGTGATGTTCTTGAGGTTGTTGCCGCGGGCGCCGACGACGCGCAGCAGGCGGCGCGGGTTGATCGGCTGGCGCTCCGGGATCGGGATGACGCGCGCGCCGGTGAGATATTGCCCGGTGAGCGAGGCCGGGTTTTCCATGATGTCGTCGGGCGTGCCCTGGGCGACGATATGGCCGCCGTGCACGCCGGCGCCGGGGCCCACGTCGACCACGTGGTCGGCCGAGCGGATCGCGTCCTCGTCGTGCTCGACCACGATCACCGTGTTGCCGAGGTCGCGCAGCCGCTTGAGGGTTTCCAGCAGCCGCGCGTTGTCGCGCTGGTGCAGGCCGATCGACGGCTCGTCGAGCACGTAGAGCACGCCGGTGAGCCCGGAGCCGATCTGCGAGGCGAGGCGGATGCGCTGGCTCTCGCCGCCCGAGAGCGTGCCGGAGGCGCGCGCCAGGGTGAGGTATTCGAGCCCCACGTCGACCAGGAACTTGAGCCGCTCGCGGATTTCCTTGAGCACCCGCACGGCGATCTCGTTCTGCTTGGCCGTCAGGTGTTTCGGCAGCTCGGTGAACCATTCGCCCGCGCGCTTGACCGACAGGTCGGCGACTTCGCCGATGTGGCGGCCGGCGATCTTCACGGATAACGCCTCCGGCTTGAGCCGGAAGCCGGTGCAGGCCGCGCACGGGATGTCGGTGAAATATTTGGCGATGTCCTCGCGCGCCCATTCGCTCTCGGTCTCGCGCCAGCGCCGCTCGAGGTTGACCACCACGCCCTCGAACGGCTTCTTCGTCTCGTACGAGCGCATGCCGTCGTCGTAGACGAAACGGACCGGGGTCTCGCCGGTGCCGTACAGGATCGCCTCGCGCGCCTTGGCGGGCAGGTCCTTCCACTTGGTGTCGAGGGTGAAGCGAAAGTGCTTGGCGAGCGCTTCCAGGGTCTGGGTGTAGTAGGGGCTGGTCGACTTCGCCCATGGGGCGATGGCGCCCTTGCGCAAGGACAAATCCTTGTCGGGAATGACGAGATCGGCGTCGATCTTCTGCTCGACACCGAGCCCGCCGCAGGCCGGGCAGGCGCCGAACGGGTTGTTGAACGAGAACAGCCGCGGCTCGATCTCGGGAATCGAGAAGCCGGACACCGGGCAGGCGAATTTCTCCGAGAACAGCAGCCGCGCCGGGCCGCTCTGGTCGTGGATCTTGGCGCTCTTATCCCTCCCCGGAACGGGGAGGGTCCTCCGCGAAGCGGAGGGGGTGGGGTTCTCACTGGCTGAGCCTGTCGCCCGACCCCCACCCGGCTCCCCCGGACCACGCCCGGGGTCGCCACCCTCCCCCTTCGGGGGAGGGATATCAGCAAACTCCGCCACCGCCATCCCGTCCGCGAGCTTGAGCGCCTGCTCCAGCGAGTCCGCCAGCCGCGCGCCGATGTCCGGCCGCACCACGATGCGGTCTACCACCACGTCGATAGTGTGATTGAACTTCTTGTCGAGCGCCGGCACCTCGGCGATCTCATGGAACTTGCCGTCGACCTTCACCCGCTGATAGCCGCGCTTGAGGAAGTCGGCGAGCTCCTTGCGGTACTCGCCCTTCCGTCCGCGCACCACCGGTGCCAGGATGTAGAGCCGCGTGCCCTCGGGCAAAGCGAGCACCCGGTCGACCATCTGCGACACGGTCTGGCTCTCGATCGGCAACCCGGTGGCGGGCGAGTAGGGCACGCCGATGCGCGCCCACAGCAGCCGCATGTAGTCGTAGATCTCGGTGACGGTGCCGACGGTCGAGCGCGGGTTGCGCGAGGTGGTCTTCTGCTCGATCGAGATCGCCGGCGAGAGGCCGTCGATCTGGTCGACGTCCGGCTTCTGCATCATCTCCAGGAACTGGCGCGCATAGGCCGACAGGCTCTCGACGTAGCGGCGCTGGCCCTCGGCGTAGATGGTGTCGAAGGCGAGGGAGGATTTGCCCGAGCCCGACAGGCCGGTGAGCACCACCAGCCGGTCGCGCGGGATTTCGAGATCGATGTTCTTGAGGTTGTGCTCGCGCGCGCCACGGATGGCGATCACCCGGGCGTCCGGGGCACGGCGGCGGTGCTGGTCGAACACGTCGTTCATCGGTTTCACAAGGCGGGCCATCATGCCCAAATGGGCGGCCGGAATCGGGCGCGCAAGGCGGCGCAAGGCCGGAACATAGTGAGAACGCGCCGCTTGCGCCAGCCCGCACCATGCCACGGCTCGCCCGCGGCCCGCATGACGCCTGTGGATAAGCCGGGTCTTTCACCTCTCCCCGGAGGGGAGAGGTCGGATCGCGAAGCGATCCGGGTGAGGGGGCTCCCGCGCCATCGATAGGCCGGGAACCCCCTCACCCCGACCCTCTCCCCTCCGGGGAGAGGGAGTCCCCGCGTTGACATGCTCGCGCCCTACGGCCAATGCTCCGCGCCGTCGCAGAGGAGCAGGAATGACCTACCGCGTTGTCTTCGCCGCCGCCGCCGCGCTGGCACTGCTGTGCATGCCCACGCAGGCCCAGCTCACCGCTCCGCCGCAGCCCGAGCCCGCCGTCCCGCCCAAGCCGCAATTCACCACCATCGCCACCTACCCGGGCGGCGGCGGCCAGGTCGTGGTCGGCACCTTTCTCGATAACGACCAACGGGTGGGCCTGATCGGCGTCGCCTCGGTGCGGCGCGCGTCGGTCGCCTTCGCCAAGGACGAGTGGGCTTCGCTGCTCGAGCTGTGGCAGCAGGCCCGGGCGGTGCGCTCCCCCACCTGGCAGACGGTCGGCACCTTCAAGGAGACCGGCACCAAGGCGGCGGCGCAGCTCACGGTGATGGGCGGGCCCGGCGTGCAGTTCGTCATCGCCGACGCGCGCGGCACCTTCACGGCCGCGGTGCCCAAGGGCGACTACGCCAGGCTCGACGCCAGCCTGCAGAAGGTCGCGTCGTTCCTCGACGGTGCCGTCGCCGAGCCGGACAAGCCCGCGCCGGTGCGCCACCGCCTGCATCGCAAGAAGCCGCAATTCGCAGCCCAGCCGTCGGCGGCGCCGGGGCGCCGCTGCACCGGCTTCTGGTGCTGATGACCGGAAATCCACACACGCCCTCATCACGGAGACCCGTCATGGACCAGGACAAGGTCGTTGCCTTCCCGCAAGCCGCCGTGCTCGAGCCGACGGACGCCGCTCAATTGGGCCTGCGCAAGGACGCGCTCGACCGGCTCGGCCGCATCGTCGAGGCGCACATCGCCGACAACCGCTATCCGGGCGCGCAGATCGCGGTGGCGCGGCACGGCAAGCTCGCGCTCTACCGCTCGTTCGGCGCCGCCCGCCTCGAGCCGCGGGCGGCGGCCGGCCCCGACACCCTGTGGCTGCTCTATTCAAACACCAAGGTGATCACCGCCTGCGCGGTGTGGCTCTTGGTCGAGGACGGGGCGCTGAGCTTCCACGACCGCGTCGCCGACCACGTCCCCGAGTTCGCCCGCCACGGCAAGGGCGACATCACGGTGCTGCAGGTGCTCACCCACCAGGGCGGCTTTCCCTCATCGGCGACGCCGCGCCTGCCCGCGGCCGCCTGGGAGGACCACGCGGTGCTGCGGCAGATGGTGTGCGATTTCACCCTCGAATGGACGCCCGGCTCCCTGGTGCAATACCACTCCTCGGCCGCGCACTGGACCGCCGCGGTGCTGATCGAGGCGATCGGCAAGATGGACTACCGCGATTTCATCCGCACGCGGGTGATCGAGCCGCTCGGGCTGGGCAACGAGATTTACGTCGGCCTGCCCGACGCCCAGGCGGCGCGCACGGCGGAGATGCACCAGCCGGCCGACGGCGGGCGGCAGGCGCGCATGACCGACGAGAACACCGACGCGTTCCGCCGCGCCGGCGTGCCCGGCGGCGGCGGCTTCGCCACCGCCCGCGCCATGGCGGCGTTCTACCAGATGCTGGCGCAGGGCGGCCGGCTCAACGGCACAAGGCTGCTGTCGCCGCGCATGGTGCAATACGTGACGCGCAACTACACCGGCGACCGGACCGACCTCTACATGGGCATGCCCATGCACCGCGGGCTCGGGCCGCATTCGCGCGGGCTCACCCCGGGCATCCGCGGCCTCGGCTCGATCGCCTCGCCGCGCACGTTCGGCCACGGCGGCGTCGGCTCGTCCTACTGCTGGGCCGACCCCGAAACCGGCGTCTCCTTCGCCTATCTCAGCAACAGCCGCGCGCCCGACCCCTGGCACTCGCGCCGCCTCGACATCATCAGCAATTGCGTGCACGCCGCGATCGACGACGCGTGACGGCAGTAGAGGTGTAGGGTGGGCAAAGGCGGCCCCGGACGCTTTGCTTGACGCACCGCGTTGCCTCCGCCGTGCCCACGTGGTGAGGCTTGCCGACGCAATCAGCGGGCTGCCGCGTGGGCACGGCGGACTGCGCCGCGTGCAAATACATCGACGTCGTGGCCGCCTTTGCCCACCCTACGGACTACGGACATACGGGGTCATTGACTGACAGGCCGTTTCGAAATTGGTTGTCATGCCTGCAACTCGTCGAGCAAGGCTTTCGCCTCTTTCAAGTCGTGCGTATCGAAGCCTTCGGTGAACCAGCCGTAGACCGGAGCGAGAAGATCGCGCGCCTCAGCCCGCTTGCCCTGGTCGCGCCAAAGGGCGGCAAGGTCCCGTGCGGCGCGAAGCTCAAGCGAGCGGGCGCTTTGGCTTCGCGCGATCGTCAACGCGTTCTCGAGCAATGACTGCGCATGGATGCCGGCGTCAGGCTCGTCGCGGAGAAGCAGCACCCGGGCCTGCAGTCGATACAATTCGGCTTCAAAAAACCGCTCGGTGTTGACCTTGCATGTCGAGAGTGCCTGCTCGATGATCTTCGGTACAGCATCCAACTGCCCCCGTCGAAGCAGCGCCTCGCACAATAATACGAACCGTGCCGTGATGCCCAGCTGGTAACCCGCACCACGGTATTCATCCAATTCAGTGATCGCTGGATCGATCGTGCCGGAAGACTCAGGCACGGCGGCGCAAATGGTGCGGATGGTCCGTGCGGGGCTTCGCCATTGCCGGAAGCCGTGTTCCTCCGATAATGTGAGAGAGCGTCCGGCATGCTGATACGCCGCGGCCCGCTCGCCGCATAAAGCGTAGAGAACGGATGCGTAGTAGTAAACGTAAGCTTGCGTGTGCGGATCTTTGACCGCGTCGGCACGCTGAAGGGCAGCGCCCATTCGTGCGACGGCCTGGTCGACGTGGCCGAGAAACCAAAGGGGCCATGACATTACGGCCAACCCGGCCGCGCCCGCATCCTGCCCGGCGGCTCGAGCGGCCACTCTTTCGGCCTCATCGCTCGCGTCGAACTCCTGCAAATTTCGTTCGGCCCATTCGTAGGCTTCGACAACCCGTCCCACCAGCAGGCTAATCACACCTACTGACCGCATCGCATTGAGCGAGGCCGGCCGATTACCACGCGCCTCTGCAAGACCGAGTAAGGTAATGGCTGCCTCCAGCGACTGCGGCAGCTCACCCCGGATGCCGAGCGCTATCATCAGCCAGTGCATGACATGCAGATACTCGGGCGGATCCCCGAGCCGCTCGCATACCTGACGGGCACGAGCGAAGGTCGCCGCGGCCATGCTCGAGGCCGGTCCCTGAGTTGCGATGACACAGGGTCCCAGCGCGAGCTGGAGGTCGAGGTCGACTCTGTCCTTCATCGGATCGGCGGGGAGACGATCAACCGCCTCGGTGCCTCGCCGCAAATGCGCGATAGCCTCGACATTGGCGTAACGTGCCGCCGCGTTCCTGCCGGCACGCAGCCAATAACTGACCCCTTTCTCGATCAGGCCGGCCTCGGTGCAGTGCCGCGCCAGCAGCTCCGGCTGGCTGTCGGCGATTTCCGCAAATTGGCTTTCGAGGGTTTCCGCAATACGGGCGTGGAGTGCGCGTCTCGGCTCGCGCAGCAGCGTGCCATAGGCCGCGTCCTGCACCAGGGCATGCTTGAACAAGTAAGTCGCATGCGGCGGCACGCCCTGGCGGAACAACAAACCGGCGGCAATGAGACGCTCTAGCGCCGACGCCAACTGGGCCTCCGGCTTGCGCACCGCCGCAGCCAGCAGGGCATGCGAGAACTCCCGCCCGATCGCCGCCCCGATCTGCGCCACCTCCTTGGCGGGGCCGAGCCGGTCGAGCCGCGCCATCAGCGACGCGTGCAAGCTCGCAGGGACCGCGAGGGCCGGAGACGGAACCGCCGCAACCGTGCGCCGGGCTTCGCCCTCGCTCTCCGCCTCCAGCACTGCCTTCGTCATCTCCTCCACGAACAGGGGAATTCCGTCGGTACGCCCGAGGATTTCCGCCATCACATCCGCCGGCAGCTCCCTGTTCCCGGCAAGACGCGCGATGATGGCCGCCGTTTCACGCTCTCCAAGCCGGTTGAGCGCCAGGCTCGTCACATGCGACAATCCAGCCCACGGCGCGTTGAACTCGGGGCGGAAAACCACGATGAGCAGCACTGGAAGAGCTTTGATTTGGTCCACCGTCCGACCGAACACTTCCAGACTCGTCGGATCGACCCAATGCGCATCTTCGAGGATCATCAGCACCGGTTGATCCTTTGCCAATCCCGCGAGTTGCGACGTCAGCGCTTCCAGCGTTCTTTGCCGGCGCTGTTGCGGGGTCGACTCGATCGCGGGATATCGTCCATCATTCGGCAGCGACAGGATCTCGGCAAAGAGCCCGGCGTCCTGGATGGAGGTCGAGGTCTGCGCAAGCACGGCATCGAGCTTGTCGAGCTTCGCTTGCGGGGTGTCGTCGTGTGCCAGTCCGGCGGCACGCTCGAGCTGGCCGATGATCGGATAAAGGGTGCTGTCCGTGTGCTGCGGGGAGCAGAAGTAGCGCAAGCGCGTGTGCGGCTCGTCGGCGACGCTTTCCAACAGCGCAGCGGTGAGTCGCGATTTGCCGATACCGGCCTCGCCGGAGAGCAGCACGACTTGGCCTTCGCCGGTCTTTGCCCTGGCCCAACGCCGAAGCAGCAATTCGGCTTCTTCCGCGCGTCCGACGAGGGAGGTCAGGCCGCTCGCGTGCAGGGCCTCGAAACGGCCTTCCGCCGAACTCGCCCGCAACGCCGCCCAGGCCCGCGCCGGCCCGGCAATGCCCTTGAGGTCCTTGGCTCCGAGGTCCTCAAGCTCGAACAGATTGCCGAGAAGCCTTCGCGTGCCCTCGGCGATGACGACCATGTTCGGCTCGGCGATCCCCTGCAAGCGCGCCGCGAGGTTCGGCGTCTCGCCGACGATGCCGCGCTCCTGCGCCTCCCCCGAGCCGATCAGGTCGCCGACGACAACGAGCCCGGTCGCAATGCCGACACGGGTTTGCAGCGCAGCGCGCGTCTTGAGCCCAGCCACCGCCGAGATCAGCTCCAGCCCCGCCTGTACCGCCCGCTCGGCGTCGTCCTCATGGGCCTCGGGATAGCCAAAGTACACGAGCACGGCGTCGCCCAGATATTTCGCCACGAACCCGCCGAAGCGGCGCACGGTCTCGGCGACGCTTTTCTGATAGGCTGAAATCACCTCGCGCAAGTCCTCCGGGTCCATGCGAGCCGACAGAGCAGTCGAGCCGACCAGGTCGGAGAACATCACCGTGACTTGCCGGCGTTCGGCGGCATCGTGCGTCTTCGGCTCGATCAACGCAGGCTGCAGCGACACCGGAACGGCACCGGCAAGCTCCGCAATCGCTTCCAGCAGCTTCGTGCGATGGCCGAACGACGCGACGCCGATGTCCTTGAGATCGTCGTTGGTCAGCCGGCCCAGCATCTCGCCGTCGATGTCGTTGGCGCGGAACATCTCGGCATACTGGGCGAGACCGATCCCGTGGAGCCAACCGTCGATGTCCAAGTTCGGTCTCCCTGGACTCTTGTCAGCGGCAGCTTTTGAAAAAGGTTGAGTCATGGCCCCCGCGGTGATTCCAAGGGGTTTCTCGAACTTAGCCATGGGCTTTCTCCTCGAAAGTCCGGTTCGGTAAGCCGATTCTCAGCTCCCCCACCTGTCCCACTCCAGGGCATGCACCCCACATATATGCAGTATAGGCGACACAGTGTGGCGGAGTTCACATTGCGCGCCGACGCATCCCAGAATAGGCTCAACTTTCGGCCGTAGGGCCGGACCTGAGACCGGTGGCTCTTTCAGCACCCGCGCGCAGCCTCGACCGGTAGACGCGGCTGAAATCCACCTGACGTCGAGGCGGAGAGGGCGCCATGACGGATGCTCCCGCACTATCCGCGACGCAGCGCAACGGCGCCGCTGTCGGGCAGCACAGCCTGCCGCGATACGATTGGCGGGAGATCGCCAGGCACAACCGAAAGAGAGATTGCTGGATCGTCATCGACGACGTCGTCTATGACGTGACCGCGTGGGTCGATCGGCACCCAGGCGGCGACATCATCTGCACCATGGCGGGCGACGACGCTTCGGCGTTGTTTCACAGCTCGCATTTCCGCGACGTATCGGGGCGGCTGCAGCAATACAGAATCGGCGTGGTGGAAAGCCCGGCCGCCGCGCTCGTGATCGACACGCCGTTTCTGCGCACCCTGAAATCGCGCGTGCATCGCTATTTCCGCGCCCACGCTGTCGACTATCGGCGCACCCGATTGCTGCGGCCGCAGCTGCTGGGATCGATCGCGCTGTTCCTGGCCGCCTGGACGGCGGTGTACGTCTTCGCGCTCTATCCCTTCGTCGTGCTGATGGGACTCATATCCTGCGCGCTGGTCGGCGGATTCGCCCACGAATATTGCCACTCCACGCTCATTCATGAAGGGAACCGGCCGAACATCAAGTCTTTGGGGTGCAGCGTGATCTGGGCGCTGGTCTGTCCGTTCATGCTGGAAAAGCACTTTCAGTACGAGCACTTAAGTCACCACAAGGTTCCCATGGACGACGCCTTCGATTACGAAATTTTCGCCTTGCGCCGGGTCTTGCGCCTGTCTCCGGAGATATCCTGGAGGCCGATATTCAGATATCAGCAGTATTATGCGCCGCTGGTGTACGCCTTCTACATCAGCACGCAGGTCATTGTCGGATTTACCAGCAATTTTTTCAACAAGCGGAACCTGTCGTCCGACATATCGTTCTGGCCGCAAGTATACGTCATGCCGGCGATCACGGTCGTGTTTCACGTGGCGCTGCCGATCTATCTCGTCGGCGTTTCCTGGTGGATCGTATGCTTCGTGTCGTACAACGTCGTCTGGCAGTTTTTCACCTACGTGGTGGCTGCCGCCGTGCACATGACAAGCGAGCGGGATACTCGCAGCGACGATTGGGCCTATCTGGTCTGCTCGCGCTCGGTGAACGTGCTGTGCGGCAATCGGATGTATGACTGGCTGTCGGGCGGCTTCAACTATCAGATCGATCACCATCTGCTGCCGACCATCGCCCGCGAGCACCTGCCGCGCATCACCCATATCGTTCGTCAGACCTGCGCGGAGTTCGGCTATCCGTACAAGGAATATAGGTCGCTCGGAGAATACCTGCGCGACCACTATCGATACCTGTTCCGTCTGGGACGCGAGGGCGGCCAGATCGAGCTTGCCGAGGGCGCCGGGCCGCCGTTCGGCGCGCGATCGGACTGAACCGGGTGCGGTTGCGCGGCCTCGGGTCGTGGCCGATTTTCGCGGGTGCGAACCCTTGCGCCCGGAGCGGCAAGATGGTAGGAACAAATAGGGAACACAGGCGCCACGGGATCGACTTGTGGATAACCGAACATTCTTGCCGGCACTGGTGGGCGCCGGACTAGGGTGACACGAACGGCGCACGGCGGATGAAGCAGGATTTCAGCGGAGAGCAGTCATGGCAGGCAGCGTCAACAAGGTGATTTTGATCGGCAATCTCGGGAAGGATCCGGAAGTCCGGCGCATGCAGGACGGCCGGCCGGTCGTCAATCTCAGCGTCGCCACGTCGGACAACTGGCGCGACAAGGCGACCGGCGAGCGCCGGGAGCGGACCGAGTGGCACCGGGTGGTGATCTTCAACGAGAACCTCTGCCGGATCGCCGAGCAGTACCTCAAGAAGGGCTCCAAGGTTTACCTGGAAGGCTCGCTGCAGACCCGCAAATGGCAGGATCAGTCCGGCCAGGACAAGTATTCGACCGAGGTCGTGCTGCAGGGCTTCAACGGGCAGCTCACCATGCTCGACCGCGCCGGCGGCGGCGGTGCGGAGCATGCCGAGGGCAGCGACTTCGGGTCCGCGGGCCCGACCCGCGAGCGCGCCCCGGCCATGGCGGGCGGCGGCGGCGGCAAGCGCGACGACATGGACGACGAAATCCCGTTCTAAATCCTGGGATTCTCAGCCGTCATGCCCGGCCCCGGATCAAGTCCGGGGCAGGCTCGTGGATGGCCGGGACAAGCCCGGCCATGACGAGTCGTGGAAGTACCGCGCGCGGCACCGGCGCGGCCCGGCTGCTATGATCCGTCTCCCTCGCACCTCATAGGGGTTTGCCATGCTTCGCCGCTTCGTCGCCGCCACGGCCGCCGTGCTGATCCTCGCCGTGCCGGTCGCGGCGCGCGCGCAGAGCGACCTCATCGTCGAGAAAAAGACCTTCGCGCTGGCGAGCTACACGACCGCGGCTGGCGCCACCATCAAGAACGTCAAGATCGGGTGGGAGGCGGCGGGCACGCTCAACGCCGACAAGTCGAACGCCATCCTGATCACGCATTTCTTCAGCGGCACCAGCCACGCCTTCGGCAAATACGCGGCGAGCGACAAGGCGGCGGGCTATTGGGACGGCATCATCGGTCCCGGCAAGGCGATCGACACCAACAAATATTACGTCCTTTCCTCCGACACCCTGGTCAATCTCAACGTCAATGCGCCCAACGTGGTGACCACGGGCCCGGCGAGCGTCGATCCCGACACCGGCAAGCCGTACGGCATGCGTTTCCCGGTGGTCAGCATCAGGGACTTCGTCGAGGTGCAGAAGGCGCTGGTCGAGAGCCTTGGCATCCGCAAGCTCAAGGCGGTGATGGGCGCCTCGATGGGCGCGCTGCAGGCCTACGAATGGGCGGCGAGCCATCCCGACATGGTCGAGCGGGTGATCCCGGTGATCGGCATGCCGGGCGCGGACGCCTTCCTGATCGAATGGCTCGACGTGTGGGCGGCGCCGATCCGCCTCGATCCCAAGTGGAACAACGGCGACTATTACGGCCAGGCGCCGCCGCTCGAGGGCCTCAAGGCATCCCTCACGGTGATCAGCCTGCACGCCAATCACTGGGAATGGGCGGACAAGACCTTCGGGCTTGCGCCGGCCGAGGAGAGCAAGGACCCGGCCAAGGCCATGGGCAACCGCTTCAAGATCGAGGCGGCGCTCGATGCGGCGGCGGCCGCGCGCGCCGCGACCTCCGACGCCAATCACCTGCTTTATCTCGTCAAGGCGAACCAGCTTGCCGCCGCCGACCCGGCCAAGATCAAGGCGCCGATGCTGCTGCTCTATTCGCCGACCGACCTGGTGTTCCCGGCCCCGCTGGTCGAGGACGCCGCCCGCAAGATCGCCACGGCCGGCGCCACGGTGGAAACCGCGCAACTGCCCGGCCCGAACGGACACCTCAACGGCGTGCTCGCCGTCGGCCAGGCCGGCGAGAAGATCTCCGCGTTCCTCGCCAAATAAGCGGCGCGCGCCCAGCGCGTCCTGGTGACCGGCGCCTACGGACTGATCGGCTCGGCCTGCCTGGCGCGGCTCCACCGCGACGGCCACGACCTGACAGCCAGCGGCCGCTCGATCGCGAGCGCGGCCCGGCGGCTGCCGTTTGCCCGCTGGCGACCGGCCGATTTCGACCGCCTGGCCGACGCCGCGTCATGGCGCCCGCTGCTCGCCGGCATCGACGCGGTGGTGAACTGCGTCGGCGTGCTGCAGGACGGCGGCCGCGACGACGTCGTGCGCGTCCGGCGCGCGACCTGCGCCCTGTTCGATGCCTGCGCGGGGCTCGGCGTTCGCCGCCTGGTCCACGTGTCCGCGCTCGGCGCCGACCTCGACGGCCCCACCGCATTCGCCCGCACCCGCGCGCAGGCCGACGCGCACCTGCAGACGCTCGACCTCGACTGGGTCATCCTGCGGCCCGCCCTGGTGATGTCGCCCGCCGTCTACGGCGGCAGCGCGATGCTGCGCGCGCTGGCCGCGTGCCCGGCGGTCACGCCGGTGATCGGGGGCGACGCCAGGGTGCAGATCGTCGGCATCGACGACCTTGCCGAGACGGTCGCGCGCGCGCTTCGACCGGACGCACCCGCAAGAGTCGCCTGGACGCTCGCCCATCCACAGAAATGGCGATTGGCCGACATCGTCGTCGCGTTGCGTCAATGGATGGGTTTTGCGCCGCGCCGGGTGATCGAGCTGCCGCGTGCGGCCGCCACCGTTGTCGCGGCTCTCGCCGATTGTCTCGGCTGGCTCGGCTGGCGCAGCCCGGCGCGCTCCACCGCCCGGGCGCAGCTTGCCGCCGGCGTGGTCGGCGACCCGGCCGCGTGGATGACCGCCACCGGGATCGCGCCGGCGAGCCTGGCCGAAATCCTCGCGGCGCGGCCGGCGAGCGTGCAGGACCGCTGGTTCGCGAAGCTTTATTTGCTCAAGCCGGTTGTCATTGCGGGGCTTGCGGCGGCCTTGATCGCTTTCGGCGCCGTCCTGCTGGCAACACGGCGGCCGGGCTTGATCGTGCCGCCGGGGCGGCCGGCGCTCTTCCAATGGGTTCCGCCGGCGCATGGCCTGTTCGACCTCGGCGCGGGCCTCGCGCTGCTCGTCCGCGCGACGGCGCGCGCGGCCCTCGTGGCCGCGCTCCTCGTATGGTGTGCCGTCGATCCGATCTTGTGGCTCCTCGTCGCGGGCGCGGACCGGCTCGGCGCGTTCCACGCGTTCATGCAGATCACGCCGCTCGCGCTCGCCGTCGTGTTCCTCCTCGCGATCCTGGACGACCGATGATCGACCTGCTGCTCGCCCTCAGGCTGCTGCACATTCTCGGCGCCACGGTGCTGTTCGGGACCGGGCTCGGCATCGCCTTCTTCATGCTGATGGCGCACCGCTCCCGCGACGCCGCGCTGATCGCCCATACGGCCCGCATCGCGGTCATCGCCGACGCCGCGTTCACCGCCACCGCGGTGGTGATCCAGCCGGTCACCGGCCTGTTGCAGGCGCGGCTGATCGGGTTTTCCCTCGCAGAGCCGTGGCTCGCAATCTCGCTCGGCCTCTACGTGCTGGTGGGGGCGTGCTGGCTCCCGGTGGTGTGGATCCAGATCCGCCTGCGCAACCTCGCCGCAACGGCAGCCCGCGACAACGCGCCGCTGCCGCCGCTTTACCATCGGCTGTTCCGCATCTGGTTCGCGCTCGGCTGGCCGGCCTTTGCCGGCGTGCTCGCGATCTTCGCCCTGATGGTGTGGAAGCCGCCGAGCTGGTGAACACAGCCCCCAAGGGGCAATGACCCGGAAAGAATGCGCCCGGAAAGGATGCGCGCATGTCGCCACCAGGTCGAGCGTCACCACAACGCCATGCTGGCCTGTTCCTGGGCGCACTGGTGATCGCCGGCGCCTTCACCTTCCTGCCCGGCCGGATCATGCACAAAGTCGCGTTCGGCCCGTAGTAGGGCGGCATTAGAGCCTGCCCCCGCGAAGAGGCGGGGGCCGAAGGCCGTAATGCGCCGCGTGTCGCCAACCGGCGCAATACGCTGTCCCTGCCTTCGCTTGGTCTTCGCGGGGGCAAGGCTATTGCGCCCTACGAAAGCGTCACGCCACCGCGGCCGGACGCGCGGCTGCGGTGCGCGCCGCCGAGCGGCGGTCGAGCCGCAGGGTCAGGCAGAAGGCGGCCCCGCCGCCATATTGGAACGCGCGCAGCGATGTGGCGATCACCCGATAGCCCCGCGCTTCGAGCACCTCGCGCAGCTGCGCCGTGCAACCCGGGACCACCAGGGCGTCGCCGAGACAGACCGCGTTGGCGGCGAGCAGGCCGGCGTTTTCCTCCGTGATGGCGATGCGCTGTGTCGTGGTGGTGCGTTTCGCGATCGCGGCGCGCCCGGCGGCCGTGAAGGCGCCGGGAAAGTAGATCAGCTCGCCGCCCGGCAGCGCGCTGAGCGCCGTGTCGACGTGATAGAAGCGCGGGTCTGTCAGCTCGAGCGGGACCACCTCGACGCCGAACGTGTCCTCCACGATTTGCCGCGCCGCGAGGTCCGAACGCTGGCCGCATCCCATCCAGAACAGATTGCGCGCCGCGTCCCAAACGCAGTCGCCGGCGCCTTCGAGCACCAATCCGGCGGGCAAGTTCGCCACGGCGTCGATGAGACCGCGTCCGTGCAGCGCGTGAAAAACGGCCGCGTAGTGCGGCTCCTCGCCGCGGCGCTCGCCATGCCGAAACCGCGCCAGCAGCGCCTTGCCGTCGAGCACGACCGCCGAATTGGCGGTGAAGACCAGGTCCGGCAGGCCGGGCACCGGCGGCACGAGGTCCACGGTCGCGCCGAGTTGCAGCAGCGTGCGGCGAAGCGTGACCCATTCCTGCCGCGCCGCCTTCGCCAGGGCCCGGCCGTTCTTCGACCAGTTCGCCGGGTCCATCCAGGGGTTGATCGAATAGGTGACGGCGTAGTGGTCCGGCCGGCACATGAGGAAGCGGGCCGGGCTGTCGATCGTCATGCCATCTCCCGTTTTGGGCGCGAACAGCGCGACGCGCGAATCGATCCGCGAGCGTCTTCGAAAACCATGCGGCGAAACCATGAAGGCGCGCGCCAGGCAACTCACTGCGACGACGTTTCCCACAGCAGCGAGCGCCGGAGAGCCCGCCGACCGGGCTTTTTCGACCACCGAATCGGGTCGCGGCAGGGGCATTTTGGCAGCGCAGCAAGTTCCAGTTAAGTCTTTGAAAATAGACGATAAAAAACTTCAATTTTATGCCGCTCGGGGGTGGTTTGCAGCACCTGAATCAGCTATCTAAGGAATTCGCCGCTCTCGAACTGGAAATCCGTCCTTGTCCGACACCAACGACAGCCCTCCGGGGGGGCCGACCCCCTCGGACATCCGCCCCGTGTCGATCACCGAAGAGGTGAAGCGCTCGTACCTCGATTACGCCATGAGCGTGATCGTCGCCCGGGCGCTGCCCGACGTGCGCGACGGCCTCAAGCCGGTGCACCGGCGCATCCTCTACTCCATGCACGAGGCCGGGTTGACGCCCGACAAGAAATACGTGAAGTCGGCGCGCATCGTCGGCGAGGTGATGGGCAAGTACCACCCGCACGGCGACCAGGCGATCTACGACGCCCTGGTGCGCATGGCGCAGGACTTTTCCATGCGTCTGCCCCTGATCGACGGCCAGGGCAATTTCGGCTCGGTCGATGGCGATCCGCCGGCGGCCATGCGCTACACGGAATCGCGGCTCGCCCCGCCGGCCCTGGCGCTGCTCGAGGACATCGACCTCGACACCGTCGATTTCCAGCCGAACTATGACGGCAACGAGCGCGAGCCGGTGGTTCTGCCGGCGCGCTATCCCAACCTGCTGGTCAACGGCGCCGGTGGCATCGCCGTCGGCATGGCGACCAACATCCCGCCGCACAATCTCGGCGAGGTGGTGGACGCCTGCCTGGCGCTGATCCGCGACCCGGGGACCTCGCTCGACGACCTCATGGCGATCGTGCCCGGGCCCGATTTCCCGACCGGCGGCATCATCCTCGGCCGCATCGGCATCCGCGGCGCCTACCAGATCGGCCGCGGCTCGATCGTCATGCGCGGCAAGGTCGCGTTCGAGACCATCCGCAAGGAACGCGAAGCGATCATCATCACCGAGATCCCCTACCAGGTGAACAAGGCCGCCATGGTGGAGAAGATCGGCGAGCTGGTGCGCGAGAAGAAGATCGAGGGCATCGCCGAGCTGCGCGACGAATCCGACCGCGACGGCTACCGGGTGGTGATCGAGCTCAAGCGCGACGCCATGCCGGACGTGGTGCTCAACCAGCTCTACCGGTTCACGCCGCTGCAATCGACCTTCGGGGCCAACATGGTGGCGCTCGACGGCGGCCGCCCGCTGGTCATGACCCTGAAGGACATGCTGCAGGCGTTCATCGCCTTCCGCGAAGAGGTCGTGTCGCGGCGCGCCAAGCACCTGCTCGGCAAGGCGCGCGACCGCGCCCACATTCTGGTCGGGCTCGCCATCGCGGTCGCCAATATCGACGAGGTGATCCGCATCATCCGCGCGGCGCCCGATCCCAATTCTGCGCGCGACGCGCTGATGAGCCGCGACTGGCCGGCCTCCACCGCCAAAGCCCTGTTCGACCTGATCGACGACCCGCGCCACCGGCTCGCGCCCGACGGCACCGCGCGGCTCTCCATCGAGCAGGCCAAGGCGATCCTCGACCTGCGCCTGCAGCGCCTCACCGCCCTCGGGCGCGACGAGATCGCCGCCGAGCTCGACAAGCTCGCCGAGGAAATCGCCGACTATCTGGAGATCCTGCGCTCGCGCGCCCGCATCCAGGCGATCATCAAGGACGAGCTGGAGGAGCTCAAGCGCAAGTTCGCCACCCCGCGCCGCACCGTCATCCTCGATCAGGAAGGGGAGATGGAGGACGAGGACCTGATCCAGCGCGAGGACATGGTGGTGACGGTGTCGCACCACGGTTACGTCAAGCGCGTGCCGCTGTCGACCTACCGGGCGCAGAAGCGCGGCGGCAAGGGCCGCGCCGGCATGCAGACCCGGGACGAGGATTTCGTCGCCCGCCTGTTCGTCGCCTCGACCCATACGCCGGTGCTGTTCTTCTCCTCGCACGGCCGGGTCTACAAGGAGAAGGTCTGGCGCATGCCGCTCGCCGCCCCGCAGGCGCGCGGCAAGGCGCTGATCAACATCCTGCCGCTCGAGCAGGGCGAGCGCATCAACACGATCATGCCGCTGCCGGAGGACGAGGCGACCTGGGGCCAGCTCGACGTCATGTTCGCGACCACGCGCGGCACCGTCCGGCGCAACAAGCTGTCCGACTTCGTCGACGTGCGGCGGTCCGGCATCATCGCCATGAAGCTCGACGAGGGCGACGCCATCGTCGACGTGCAGATCTGCACCGAGAACGACGACGTGCTGCTCACCAGCGCCGCCGGCCAATGCATCCGCTTCCCGGTGTCCGACGTGCGGGTGTTCCAGGGCCGCACCTCGATCGGGGTGCGCGGCATCGCGCTCGCCAACGGCGACACGGTGATCTCGCTGTCGATCCTGCGCCACCTGGCGGCGAGCGCCGACGAGCGCGCCGCCTACCTGCGCCACGCCAACGCGGTGCGCCGCGGCACCAACGGGGAGGCGGAGGAGCTCGCCGCCGACGCCGAGGACGCGGCCGGCGCGATCGAGCTGGGCGAGCAGCGCTATGTCGAAATGTCGGCGGCCGAGCAGTTCGTGCTCACCGTGACCGAGCACGGCTACGGCAAGCGCACGTCGTCCTACGAGTACCGCACCACCGGGCGCGGCGGCAAAGGCATCGTCGCCATGGCGGTGACCGGCCGCAACGGCCGCATCGTCGCGTCGTTCCCGGTCGAGGAATCCGACCAGATCATGCTGGTGACCAACCGCGGGCAACTGATCCGCTGTCCGGTCGACGGCATCCGCATCGCCGGCCGCGGCACCCAGGGCGTGATCGTGTTCGACACCGCCGAGGGCGAACGCGTGGTCTCGGTCGAGCGCCTGAGCGAAGAGAACGGCGAGGAGTGAAGGCCGTCATTGCGAGGCACACAGTGCCGAAGCAATCCAGGCGTCAAACCGTTGATTGCTTCGTCGCCACTACGAGGCCCCCGTGGCGCTTGCGCCGCGGGGACCCATCGCGGCTCCTCGCAATGCCGCCCCCCGCGTAGCGGAATTCGGATCACGTGCTGTTGCTCCGAATTCGACCAAATGTTCTCGACGGGCGCCGTCGCGTCTGCGTTACTTCTCGAACGCGCGCGTGAATCCGAACTTTTGCGGCGCACCACGCACTTGTAAATATCAGCGGAAATACAAGCGCCCGGTCGGCTGCGGCAGCGAAAACCGGAGCGTTGGTCCGAACGAAGTCGCTGAGTTTGCTGATATAGGAACGACACGCGGGGTGGATGCGCTGCAGCATCGATCGAAACCGAACAAGCCCAAACAAGCCGACCACGTAATCTGTATGAGCCATAAGGGGGGTTACGCCCGTCTTCGACGGGCTATGGCGAACCGCGGGAAGAGACGTCATTGCGAGGCCCGTAGTGCCGAAGCAATCCAGGAGCCAAACCTGTGCCATTCTGGATTGCTTCGTCGCTGCGCTCCTCGCAATGACGAAAGGCACCGATGACCCTTGAACTCTATCTCCTCTTCGTCCTCGCCTCGGCGCTGCTGGTGGCAACGCCCGGGCCGAACGTGGCGCTCGTCGTCGGCACCAGCCTGCGTTACGGCGCCCGCAGCGGGCTGATGACGGTTGCCGGCGTCAACGCCGGGCTGGTGCTGCAGCTCTCCGCGGTCGCCGCCGGGCTGTCCTGGATCGTCGACCTGTTCGCGCGGCATTTCGACCTGATCCGCTACGCCGGCGCCGCCTATCTGGCGTTGCTCGGCCTGCAGCAACTCTTCGCCAAGCCCAAGCCGCAGGCGGCGTCCGCGCCGGTGCTGCGCGGCCGGCATGCCTTGGCGCGCGGGTTCACAGTCGCCTTCGCCAACCCGAAGACCCTGATCTTCCACGCGGCGTTCCTGCCCCAGTTCCTCCACGCCAGCGACAGCCGCGCCGACCTGTGGCTGCTCGCCGCGACCTTCGCGGTCATCGGCGCGGTCGGCGACGGCCTGTACGCGTTGTTTGCCGCGCGCGCCCGCAGCGCGGTGACCGAGCGCGCCCGCCGCATCGCCGACAAGGCGTCGGGCGCGATAATGCTGGGAGGCGCGGCGGTCCTGCTGGCGGCGCGGCGGTGAAAGGGCCTGCCGAGGGGCTTGACATCGAAACTAAATAGAGTTATTCTCATTCTCTATAGAATGATAATAGGCCGCTGCCCGCCGCAACGGCCCGGAAGGCCTATCTGGAAGGAAAGATGGGGTTGGAATGAGGGACGATTGCGGAAGCTTGCTGACGCTTGCTGAATCGGGCGGTTCGAGGCCGATCGAGCCAATGACCTCGCCATTGTTAAAGCCTGCATACCGCTGCTGGATCCACGGTCCCGGCCGGTCACGCGGCGGCGGCCGCCGCGTTTCTTCCGAACGGGCGCCGGCCGCGTGAACAACGGTGGTTATAAAGGCATGCGGCAAATCGCCGGCGCGTCCGAGAGTTGGGCCGCCCCCCTGCCTTGCGGCATGCGCGGGCAGGGGCTAGACCGCGCGCATGCCCCGCGTCGCGCTTTATGCCGGCTCGTTCGATCCGGTGACCAACGGCCATCTCGACGTCATCCGGCAGGCCGTCCGCCTCGCCGACCGGCTGGTCGTTGCCGTCGGCATCCATCCGGGCAAGGCGCCGCTGTTTCCGTTCGAGGACCGCCTGGCGATGCTGGTGGACGTGTGCGCGCCGATCGCCAAGGCGGCCAAATGCGAACTGGCGACCGTCACCTTCGACGATCTCGTCGTTGCGCTGGCGCGGCGCGAGGGCGCCACCATGCTGATCCGCGGCCTGCGCGACGGCGCCGATTTCGATTACGAGATGCAGATGGCCGGCATGAACGCCGCCATGGCGCCGGACGTGCAGACGGTATTCCTGCCCGCATCCCCCATGGTCCGCCCGATCACCGCCACACTGGTACGGCAGATCGCCACCATGGGCGGCGACGTCACGCCTTTTGTGCCGGCCTCGGTTGCCGCCCGCCTCAAGGCGAAATTCGCTAAAACCTCCGACCGCTGAATCCGGGAGCTTGCATGACACGTTTGTTCGCCGCCCTGGTCGCACTCGTCTGCGCCACCGCCGCCGTTGCCCAGGGCCAGTCCGCGTCGTCCGACCCGCAGAACACCATTTTCCTCGACACCGCCTACGGCCGGGTGGTGATCAGGCTGCGGCCCGATCTGGCGCCCCAGCACGCCGAGCGCATCAAGACGCTGGCGCGGGAGAAATTCTACGACAACGCTCCGTTCCACCGGGTGATCCCCGGCTTCATGGCGCAGACCGGCGACCCGACCGGCACCGGCAGCGGCGGCTCGAAATATCCCAACCTGCCGGCCGAGTTCTCCAACGTGCCGTTCAAGCGCGGCATCGTCGGCATGGCCCGCTCGCAAAGCCCGAACTCGGCCAATTCCCAGTTCTTCATCATGTTTGCCGAGGCGTCCGGCCTCAACGGCCAGTACACCGTGATCGGCGAGGTGGTGTCCGGGATGGCGGCGGTCGACAAGATCAAGAAGGGCGCGGAGGCGGACAACGGCGCGGTGACCAATCCCGACCGCATCGTGCGCATGCAGGTCGCCGCCGACGCCAAGTAGGGCATTCGGCTTTCAACCAAGACAGTCACGTGAGCAGCGAGGACGCATGACCGACGATCTCGACAATGTGCTGATCCTGGAGACGACGCGCGGGCCGATCTCCATCGCCATGCGGCCGGACCTCGCGCCGCGCCACGTCGCGCGCATCAAGGAATTGGTGCGCGACGGCTTTTACGACGGAGTGGTGTTTCATCGGGTGATCGACGGCTTCATGGCGCAGACCGGCGATCCCACCGGCACCGGCACCGGCGGCTCCGGCAAGAAGCTCAAGGCCGAGTTCTCGCGCGAGCCGCACAAGCGCGGCACCGTCTCGATGGCGCGCGCGCAGAATCCGGATTCCGGCGACAGCCAGTTCTTCATCTGCTTCGACGACGCGCCGTTCCTCAACGGCCAGTACACCGTCTGGGGCGCGGTGACCGACGGCATGGACAATGTCGACGGGATCAAGCGGGGCGAGCCGGTCAAGGATCCCGATCGCATCGTCTCAGCGCGCATCAAGGCGGATGGCTGAAACCGGATGACAGATGTCGGAGGTCAGATGACAGAGATCAGATGACGAAGGACTGACAGTTCACGCAGCGGGCATGCTTCGTCCGCGCTCTGTCGCCCGTCATGACATCCGACATCTGTCCTCCGTTCTCTGATATGCGCACCGACCTGTTCGACTTCGCGCTGCCGCCCGGCCGGATCGCGCTGCGGCCCGCAAGCCCGCGCGACGCGGCGCGGCTGCTGGTGGTGCGCGGCGCGGCGCCGCTCGAGGACCGGATCGTGCGTGACCTGCCGAGCCTGCTGCGCCCGGGCGACCAGATCGTCGTCAACGACACCAAGGTGATCCCGGCGACCCTGCACGGCCGGCGCATCGGCCGCGCCGGCACCGAGCCGGCGATCGAGGCGACGCTGCACCGGCGCATCGACGGCTCGCGCTGGCGCGCCTTCGTCAAGCCGGCGCGCAAGCTGCAGCCGGGCGACATCGTGCGCTTCGGCGAAGAGGGCAGGGTGTGCTTCCTCGGCCAGCTCGACGCGACCGTCGAGGCCAAGGGCGAGGGCGGCGAGATCACCCTGGCGTTCGCGTTCCACGGCCCGGTGCTCGACCAGGCGATCGACGAGCGCGGCGACATGCCGTTGCCGCCCTATATCGCCGCGCGCCGCGCGCCCGACGAGCGCGACCGCGACGACTATCAGACCCTGTTCGCCCGCCACGAGGGCTCGGTTGCGGCGCCGACCGCGGGCCTGCATTTCACCGACGGCATGGTGGCGGCGCTGGCCGAACGCCGTATCGGCATCCATAAGGTGACCTTGCACGTGGGCGCCGGCACCTTCCTGCCGGTCAAGGCGGCCGACACCGCGGACCACCGCATGCAGCCGGAGCGCGGCACGGTGAGCGCGGCGACGGCCGACGCGCTCAACGGCGCCCGCGAAGACGGCGGGCGCATCGTCGCGGTCGGCAGCACCGCGCTGCGGCTGATCGAGAGCGCCGCCGACGAAGGCGGCCGGCTGCATCCGTTCGACGGCGAGACCGTGCTGTTCGTCACGCCCGGCTACCGCTTCCGCGCGGTCGACGTGCTGATGACCAATTTCCACCTGCCGCGCTCGACCCTGTTCATGCTGGTGGCGGCGTTTGCCGGGCTCGACGCGATGCACGCCGCCTACGCGCACGCCATCGCGGCGGGCTACCGGTTTTATTCGTACGGCGACGCCTGTCTGCTGTTGCGCGGCGCGAGCCCGTAGCCCGGATGAGCGAAGCAATATCCGGGAATTTGGATATGCCCGAGAGCCCGTTCTTCCGCCTGCTGGCGACCGATGGGCAGGCGCGCTGCGGCGAGCTGCACACGCCGCACGGCCTGGTGCGCACGCCGGCCTTCATGCCGGTCGGCACGCAAGCGACCGTCAAGGGCCTGCGGGCCGCGGACGTGCGCGCGTCCGGCACCGACATCGTGCTCGGCAACACCTATCACCTGATGCTGCGCCCGGGCGCCGAGCGCATCGCGGCGCTCGGCGGCCTGCACCGGTTCATGAACTGGCCGCATCCGATCCTGACCGATTCCGGCGGCTTCCAGGTCATGTCGCTCGCCAAGCTGCGCAAGGTCGCGCCGGCGGGCGTCACGTTCCGGTCCCATCTCGACGGCGCCCTGGTCGAGCTGTCCCCCGAGCGCGCAATCGAGGTCCAGCGCCTGCTCGGCGCCGACATCGCCGTGCAGCTCGACGAGTGCGTGAAGCTGCCGGCCGAACGCGCCGACATCGAGCGGGCCATGCGCCTGTCGCTGGCCTGGGGCGAGCGCTCGAAACGCGCCTTCGCGGGCGCGGCGGCCGGGCACGCCCTGTTCGGCATCGTGCAGGGCGGCGACGACGTGGCGCTGCGAACGGCAAGCGCGCAGGCGCTGGTCGATATCGGGTTCGACGGCTACGCGATCGGCGGGCTGGCGGTGGGCGAGCCGCAGGCGACCATGCTGGCCGTGGTCGCAGCGGTGACCGCGCTGCTGCCGGCCGCGCGGCCGCGCTACCTGATGGGGGTGGGCACACCGGAGGATCTGCTGGAAGCGGTCGCCTGCGGGGTCGACATGTTCGACTGCGTGCTGCCCACCCGCAACGGCCGCCACGGCGTTGCGTTCACCCGGTTCGGGCCGATCAATCTCAAGAATGCGCGCCACGCCGACGACCCGCGCCCGCTCGACCCGGACGACGCCCGGGAGGGCGGCCACTCCCGCGCCTACCTGCATCATCTGGTCAAGGCCAACGAGATGCTCGGCGCCGTCCTGCTGTCGCAGGCGAACCTTTGCTATTATCACGCGTTGATGCAGGGCATGCGCGCGGCCGTCCAGGCGGGGCAGTTCGACGACTTCCGCCGTGCCACCGTCGAGCAATGGCGCAAAGGTGATCTGGCGCCGCACGCCTAAATCGCCGGGCAGGGCTCGACGACGGACGCCGGCGAGCGCAAAATACCGACCAACAAAAGCGGCGCGCGATCGCCGCCACCGGGAGATGCCATGGCGACCAGCCTGAAGGTCAATGGATCGCGCCGGACCGTGCCGGCCGAGCCGGATACGCCGCTGCTCTACGTGCTGCGCAACGATCTCGCCCTCAACGGCGCCAAGTTCGGCTGCGGGCTTGCCCAGTGCGGCGCCTGCACCGTGCTGATCGACGGCCGGCCGGTGCGCTCGTGCATCACCGCCATCGGCTCGATCGGCGAATCCGAGATCACCACCATCGAGGGCCTCGGCACCGTCGAGAAGCCGCATCCGCTCCAGCAGGCCTTCATCGACGAGCAGGCGGCCCAGTGCGGCTATTGCATCAACGGCATGATCATGGCGGCCAAGGATATCCTCGACCGCAATCCGCATCCGACCGAGCAGGACGTGCGCGAGGGCCTGGCGGCGAATCTGTGCCGGTGCGGCACCCACGGCCGGATCATCCGCGCCGTGCTGCGCGCGGCGCAAAGCATGGGAAAGACCTGACCATGGCCGCGACCCTGACACGGCGCCAGTTCGGCCGGGCCGGCGGCACGCTCGTCATCGCCTTTGCGCTCGCGCCGCGGCTTGCCGCGGGCCAGGCGGCCGGCTCGGCGTCGAGCCTGCCGGGCAGCCTTGCCAAGAACCGCATGCTCGACGCGTGGCTGCGCATCAATGCCGACGGCTCGGCGACCATTTTCGCCGGCAAGGTCGAGCTCGGGCAGGGGATCTTGACGGCACTGCAGCAGATCGCCGCCGAGGAGCTCGACCTGCCGCTCGCCCGCGTGGAGATAATCTCCGGCGACACCGCCCGCACCCCGGACGAGGACTACACGTCGGGCAGCCAGTCGATCGAATATGGCGGCACGGCGATCCGTTTGGTTGCGGCGGAAGCGCGCGCGCTGCTGCTCGACCAGGCGGCCAAACGCCTCAATGCGGCGGCCGACAGTCTCAAGGTCGCGGACGGCGTCATCACCGCGGCCGACGGCCGCAAGATCGGCTACGGCGACCTCGCCACCGAAATCGACCTTCATCGCGAGGCGACCGCCAAGGTGGCGCCGAAGCCGCCGGCGCAGCACACGATCGTCGGCCGGTCGATCCCGCGCCGCGACATCCCGGCCAAGGTGACCGGAGGCGCCGCCTACGTGCAGGACATCCGGCTGCCCGGCATGGTGCATGGCCGGGTGGTGCGGCCACCGCGGTATGGCGCCAGCCTCGACGGCGTCGATGACGTAGCGGTGCGGGCGCTACCGGGCGTGCTGGCGGTGGTGCGCGACGGCAGCTTCCTCGGCGTCGTCGCCGAGCGCGAGGAGCAGGCGATCAAGGCCCGCGCGGCGCTCATGGGCGCCGCCCGCTGGAGCGGCGGCACGGAGATGCCCGACCCGGCCCGGGTGCACGACTATCTGATGGCGCTGCCGACCCAGACCTCGGTGGTGAGCGAGAAGCAGGCCGCGGTGCCGGCCGGCGCCCGCACCATCGAGGCGACCTACAGCAAGCCCTACACGGCGCACGCGTCGATCGGCCCGTCCTGCGCGGTCGCCGAGCTCAAGGACGGCAAGCTCACCGTGTGGACCCATTCCCAGGGCGTGTTTCCGCTCAAGCGCGACCTGGTCAAGGCGCTCAAGATGGATGCGGCGGCGGTGCGCTGCATCCATACGGAAGGCTCCGGCTGCTACGGCCATAACGGCGCCGACGACGTGGCGCTCGACGCCGCTCTGCTGGCGCGCGCCGCGGCCGGCCGGCCGGTGCGGCTGCAATGGATGCGCGACGACGAGTTCGCCTGGGAACCATACGGCTCGGCCATGCTGACCCGCGCCAAGGCGGCGCTCGACGCCAGCGGCCGCATCGTCGATTGGAGCTACGAGCTGTGGAGCAACACCCACTCGCCCCGGCCGGGCCAGGCGCCGGCGAACAACAATCTGCTCGCCAGCTGGTACCTTGCCGAGCCGAGCAAGCCGGGACCCGCCACCAACATTCCGCAGCCGGCCGGCGGCGGCGACCGCAACGCCGTGCCACTGTATGATTTTCCCAGCCAGCGCATCGTCAATCATCTGATCACGGCAATGCCGGTGCGGGTGTCGGCGCTGCGCACGCTCGGCGCCTATGGCAACGTGTTCGCGCTCGAATCCTTCATGGACGAGCTGGCGGCGGCCGCCGGGCAGGATCCGGTCGCATTTCGCCTCGCGCACCTGAAGGACCCGCGCGGCCGTGCGGTCATCGAAGCGGTTGCCCGCAAGGCCGGCTGGAAGACCGGTGACGTCGGCGACGGCACCCGCGGCCGCGGCATGGCCTTCGCCAAGTACAAGAACCTGGCGACCTACGTGGCGGTGGTCGCCGAGGTCGAGATAGATCGGGCGCGCGGAACCATCCGGGTGCCGCGCGCATTCGCGGTCGCCGACGCCGGCCAGATCATCAATCCCGACGGGCTCGCCAACCAGATCGAAGGCGGCGTCATCCAGTCGACCAGCTGGACCCTGCACGAGGCGGTCCGGTTCGATCGCAACGGCATCACCTCGCGCGACTGGAGCAACTATCCGATCTTGACCATGCCGGAGGTGCCGAAGGTGGAGGTCGAATTGATCGACCGCCCGGGCGAGAAGGCGCTCGGCTCCGGCGAAGCCTCGCAAGGGCCGACGGTCGCCGCCATCGCCAACGCCTTTGCGCACGCCACCGGCAAGCGGCTGCGCGACCTGCCGCTGAGTCCCGAGCGGGTCATGACCGCGCTCGGTTGACGCGACGTTTTGCTGACAGTGCCCGCCGTGGGCCGGAATTTGGGGAGGACTGCACCATGTCGACCACGACCGCCGGCGAGCACGCTTCGGTGTTCCGGCATTCCATCGTTGCCCTGTTCGTCGCCGGCTTCATTTCCGTGCTCGTGTTCCAGAACGGCGCCGTCGCCATCCTGCACGCGCTCGGCTACGCCAATCAGCCGTTCGCCTACGGGCTGACGAAACCGCTGAGCGTCCCGCAGATCTGGTCGGGCGCCTTCTGGGGCGGCATCTGGGGCATCGTGTTCGGCCTCATCGAGAAGCGCTTTCCGCAGGGCGGCATGTACTATGTGGCCTGCTTCCTGTTCGGCATCCTGCCGACCCTCGTGCTGTGGTTCATCGTGTTCCCGATCAAGGGTGCGCCGATGGCGGCCGGGTGGGACGCGACCCGCATGCTGGTCCAGTTCATCGTGCATGGCTTCTTCGGGCTCGGCCTCGGCGTGCTGCTCAACTGGTGGCCCGAGACGGCGCGCGCGGCCTGACCGAACGGGCGCCCCGGCGCGCGCAGTCCGGGGCATGCTGACGGCGAAGGGCGCCGGTCCAGCCGGTCCGGCGACATGGGTGTTTCCATCACGCGATTGATGCGAGGGCACGAATGACAATCAGCTTCACGGTCAATGGCCGCCCGGCGGCGACGGATGCACCGCCCACGACGCCGCTCCTCTGGGTGATCCGCGAAGGCCTCAAGCTCACCGGCACCAAGTTCGGTTGCGGCACCGGCTTGTGCGGCGCCTGCATGGTGCACATCGACGGCAAGCGCGCATTCTCCTGCCAGACCCAGGTGCGCGAGGTCGCGGGCCGTACGGTGACCACCATCGAAGGCCTGTCGCCGGATTCCTCGCATCCCGTGCAGAAGGCCTGGCTCGCCGAGCGGGTGCCGCAGTGCGGCTACTGCCAGTCGGGCCAGATCATGAGCGCGGCGGCGCTGCTCAAGGACAAGCCCAATCCCACGCGCGACGAAATCGTCGAGCACATGAGCAGCAACATCTGTCGCTGCGGGACCTATCCACGCATCGTCCGCGCCATCGAGCGCGCCGCCCGGGAGGCCTGAGTCATGCCCGCGATCTCGGCCCTCGATCACTTCAATCCGCAGATGACGCGGCGCCGGCTGATGGTCGGCGCGGCAGGGTTCACCTTCGCGGTCGCGATCGGCGACGTCATGGATGCCGGCAGCGCGCACGCCGCAACGGCCGCGCCGCTCAGCCCGTGGGTGACGATCGCGGCCGACGGGACGATCACGATCATGTCGCCGGCCACCGAGATGGGGCAGGGGTCCATGACGTCGATCCCGCTGATCTTCGCGGAAGAGCTCGATGCCGACTGGTCGAACGTGCGGGTCGTGCCCGCCCCGCCGGTGGAAGCCGTGTTCGGCAACCCCGGCTTCGGCGGCACCATGTACACCGCCGGCAGCAATTGCGTGACCAGTTACTTCAAGCCGGTGCGCCAGTTCGGCGCGCAGGTGCGGCGCGTGTTGATCGACAACGCGGCCAAGCATTGGGGCGTGCCCGCCGAGGAGCTGACGACCGAGCCGAGCGCCGTCGTGCACGCGAAGTCGGGGCGAAAGCTGTCCTATGGCGAGATCGCCGGATTCGCCGAGGTGCCCGCGCAGGCGCCGGAGGTCAGTCCGGACGCGCTCAAGAAGCCCAGCCAGTTCCGCCTCATCGGCAGGGACGTGATGCGGATCGAGCTGCCCGGCAAGGTCGACGGCAACGCGCAATACAGCATCGACGTGCAGGTGCCCGGCATGCTCTACGGCGCGGTGCTGCGCGCGCCGGTGGAGGGCAGCGGGATCGACCAACTCGATGACGCCAAGGCCAAGGCCGTGGCCGGCGTGGTGGCGATCGTCAGGCTTCCCTATGGCGTCGGCGTGCTCGCCGAAACGCCGTGGGCGGCGTTCGAAGCCAAGGACGCGCTCGCCCGCACAGTGACCTGGACGAAATCCGGCAAGGCCTGGGGCTTCGACAGCGACAAGGGCATGGAGGCGTTCGCGGCGGTGGCGCGCGACCTCAACGCCGAGGCAAAGGTGTGGGACAAGGTCGGCGATCTCGCCGCCGAGATGCCGAAGAGCGCGAGCATCATCGAAGGCGATTATCGCTGCGACTACGCCTATCACGCCCAGATGGAGCCGCTCAACGCCACGGCATCGGTGTCGCCCGCGGGTGACGCCGCCGAAATCTGGTGCGGGACCCAGAGCCAGACCATGGCGGTCGAGGCGACCGCCAAGGCCTTGGGCATTTCCCGCGACAAGGTGACCTTGCACGACATGCTGATGGGCGGCGGATTCGGCCGGCGCGGCCATCGCGACGAGGAGTTCATCGTCGACGCGGTGCTGATGGCCAAGGCGGCCGGGCGGCCGGTGAAGGTGCTGTGGAGCCGCGAGGACGACGTGCACAACGGCCGGCTGCGGCCGATCACGGCGCATCACCTGCGCGCCGGGCTCGATCCATCGGGCCGCCTCACGGCCTGGCACCACCGCGTCGCCGGCGACCGCGTCACGCCCTACATGGATCCGGTCCGCTACAACGCGACCGGCGGCAAGGACTTCATCCTGATGCGGGGCGTCGAGCTGCCGAGCTACGACATCCCGCACCAGCTCAGCGAGCAGATCTATCAGGACACAGGCGTGCGCACCTCGCCGTTGCGCGGCATCGGCTTCACCGCCAACAAGTTCGTGACCGAGGCGTTCCTCGACGAGGTCGCGACCAAGCGCGGGCTCGATCCGGTCGCCTTGCGCCTCGAGCTGCTCAAGAACGCGCCGCGCGGACGCAAGGTCGTCGAGACGGTCGCCCGCATGGCCGAGTGGAGCCGCAAGCGCGACGGGCGCGGGCTCGGCTTCGCCTTCATCGACTATTCGGGCTCGCTGCTCGCCGGCATCGCCGAAGCGTCGGTCGATCGCCGCACCGGCCAGATTCGCGTGCACGATTTCTGGTGCGCGATGGATTGCGGGATCGAGGTGCAGCCCGACAATATCCTTGCCCAGACCGAAAGCAGCATCGTCTACGGCCTGGGCATGGCGCTGACCGAACGCATCTCGATCAAGGACGGCGCGGTCGAGCAATCGAACTTCTACGATTACCAGGTCATGCGCATGAGCGATGTGCCGCGCTTGCACATCGAGCTGATCCCGACCGACAACCACCCGACCGGAGTCGGGCAGATGGCGACGCCGCTGATCGCGCCGGCCATCAGCAACGCGGTGGCTCAGCTCACCGGCGTTCGCCTGCGCGAGACGCCGATGACGACGGAGCGGGTGAAGAAGGCACTCGGTTGATCGGGCACGGACGGCAATCGGAGGACGACATGGGCAAGGTTTCACTCGCCATCGCGGCTGCGCTTGCACTGACGGCGCTGACGGGTTCCGAAGCCAAGGCGGCCGCCTATTGCGCCTATAGCGGCGGCGCGCGCGGCGGCTCCTACGAGAACGCGGCTACTACACGTGGGAGCAGTGCCTTGCGGCGATCAGCGGCGTCGGCGGCTTCTGCATGCGCAACCCGCACGATCCGGCGCTATGGGGCTATCCGGTCGAGCCCCGCCCGTACAAGCAGCGCCGCCGCGCCGACTACTGAACGCGCCTCGGACCCCGTGTGGCGGATTTGAAGTTCTGACAGCATGGATTTCGGCATCCAGTTCTTTCCCGACGTCGGCCCCGCCCAAAAGTCGGCGCAAGCCTACTGGCAGGACGCGCTGGCGCTGGTCGCGGAATGCGACGACCTCGGCTACACCCACGTGCGCACGGTCGAGCACTATTTCAACGCCTACGGCGGCTACAGCCCCAATCCGATCGTGTTCCTGGCGGCGGCGGCCATGCGCAGCGCCAAGGCACGGCTCGTCACCGGCGCAGTGCTGCCGGTGTTCAACAATCCGCTCAAGCTCGCCGGCGAGATCGGCATGCTCGACGCGATCTCCGGCGGGCGCCTGGATGTCGGCTTCGCGCGCGCCTTCCTGCCGCACGAGTTCGCCCGCTTCGGCATTTCGGTGAACGAGAGCCGGGCGCGCTTCGACGAGGGCGTGGAGCAGGTGCGGCTTCTGCTGGCGCAGGAGAACGTCAGCGCCGACGGCCGCTTCCACAAATTCAAGAACGTGACGTCGCTGCCGCGGCCGACCCAGCGTCCGCACCCGCCGTTCTGGGTGGCGGCGCTGTCCACGCCGGAGAGCTTCGTCACCGCCGGCACCGCCGGGCATTTTCTCATGGCGATCCCGTTCGCCGGCGCCAGGATGCGCGAGCTGGTCGGGCTCTATCGCGATGCTTGGCGCGCCGCCGGCCACGCGGGCAACGGCAGCGTCATGCTCGCTTTCCACATGTTCTGCGCCGAGAGCGCGGACGAGGCGGTCCGCGTCGCGCGCGAGCCGCTCAACCGTTATCTCAAGTCAATCGTCGCGGCGGCGTCGGATTGGACCGAGGGCTTGAGCTCGCAGGACTATCCGAACTACGACAAGATCATCGCGGGCCTTGCCAAGGAAACCTTCGACACCCAGGTGGCCAAGGGATGCGCGTGGGTCGGGCCGCCCGGAGAATTGGCCGAGCGCATTCTCGCCTTCAACGACGAAGTCGGCGGGTTCGAGAGCGCGTCCCTGCAGGTCAACTTCAACACCATCGCGCTCGACGACGCCCGGCGGTCGATCCGCCTGTTCGCCCGCGAGGTCATGCCGGCGGTGCGGGCGCGCCTGCGGGCCGCGTAATCGAAGCGGCTCGTCAGTGAGCTTGGGGAGCGGATATAGGGAGCAGCCAGCCGCACCGTCCGTCCGTGGGAAAAATACGCGTCAAACTTGACGGACAATTAGCTCCAAGCGCGACGGCTGTAACGGAACAGGTCGACCGCGGTCGCAAATCCGTGGCCGCACGCGTCGCACGACCAGAAATGCCGCACTTCGTGCGAGCTTACATGTTCGGAGACTTCGGGAGCCAGGACCGCGTCACCGCATTGCGGGCAGGCCGGCATAGCCAAATATCGCTTACCTGCCAAAGGGGTGGGGGCAGCCGCGTGGAGCGTCATGATCGAGCCTCCCTTGGCCCATCCTTCCCTCCGACATCCCCATGACATGACCTGTACGCGCTCTTTGTGGCGACCCGATGACCGTGAACGGCAGCAAATGCATGGCGTTAGGCCCGACTTTCTTTTGCGCAATGCAGCATCAACGCAGTGGTCGCACTGCACCGCCGCATTTGCTATGATCCGCCTTACAGGGCGCGAACGGAACCAAGCGCTTGAACCCGTGTACCGCTTGGCGCGACAAACGTACGCCCAGGAGACCAAGCCCGTGACCCGTCATATTCGGCGAGCCGTCATCGCCGCGGCGTTAGTCTGCGCCGCGCTTGTCCCATCCGTCGCGTTCGCGCGCGGCGGCGGTGGAGGTGGAGGCGGCGGACATACGGGAGGCGGCGGCCATCCCGGCGGCCATGCCGCTGCATTCGGACAATCGAATCGCGCCGCCACGGCGGTGAGCGGGCAGCGCAGCACCGCGCGGAGCCTCCATGGCCGTGCTTCCAGCACGCACCGAACCACCACGCTCCGAACCAGCACGCACCGATCGGGGCGACGGCTGGCCTCGCGCACCTATCGCGGCAGGTCGACGGCGACATCCGGAGGCGACGGCACCAGGACCGGCACCGGCGGAACCAAGACGGGGACCGGCGGCACCAAGGTCGGCAACTATCCGACTCGAGGAACTGGTCACCCCACCGACGGCAATCCCTCGCGCGGCGACGGCAACCGGCCGCGTCCGCCGCGGGGACCGATCCTGACCATCGGCGGCGGCGCGCCGATCATCCCGGTGGTGGCGGTCAACCCGCCCGCTGGCGGTTCGGGAAGCGGAGGCGGCGGCACGTCCGCGGGCACGGGTGGCGGCGGGTCGAGCGGCGGTGGCGGAAGCTCCGGTCCGTCCGGCGGAGGAATTTCCGGCCCGCCGGGCCGCAACGGTTTCTTCCCGCCGCCGGCCGGCGAAACCCGCTACGTGGTGAACGAAGTGCTGGTCGACGTCGCGGCCGGCGCCCAGCAGCTCGACGCGATCGCCGCCCGCTTCAACCTCACCCGCCTCGACGTCCATACGCTGCGGCTTGTCGGCCGCAGCATTCAGCGCTGGCGCATCGACGACGGCCGCTCGGTAACGGCGGTGATCCAGTCGCTGGCGAGCGAGGTCCGCATCGCCGGGGCACAACCGAATTACTTGTTCCAGCAGATGGGGGAGGATCAGCCAGGGCAGACGCCGAGCGCGCAGGGCGATCCGACGCAGTACGTGGTCGCAAAGCTGCATCTGGCCGATGCCCACCGACTGGCCACGGGAGAGAAAGTTCTCGTCGCGGTGATCGATTCCGGCATCGATACCGCGCATCCGGACCTGGCTGGGACGATTGCGGCGAGCTTCGACGTGATCGGCCCGCATCAGGCGCATTTTCACGGCACCGCCATGGCGGGCGCGATCGCCGCGCACGGCCAATTGATGGGGGTCGCGCCGCGGGTGCGGCTGCTCGCGGTGCGCGCCCTCGATGCCGAGGGCCAGGGCACGTCGGTCAGCATCGCGGACGGGATCGACTGGGCGGTTACGCGCGGCGCGCGCGTGCTCAACATGAGCTTTGCCGGACCGCACGATCCGCTGTTGCAGCAGCATCTGGCCGCCGCGCATGACCGCCGCATCGTGCTGATTGCGGCGGCGGGCAATGCCGGCCCCGCTTCGGCGCCGCTCTATCCGGCCGCGGACGCCAACGTGATCGCCGTGACGGCGACCGACGCCGACGACCGGTTGTTCGCGCAGGCCAACCGCGGGCGCCACATCGCCATCGCCGCCCCCGGTGTCGACGTGCTCGAGCCGGCGCCGAACGGCAGCGTCCAGCTCATCTCCGGTACTTCGGTCGCCGCCGCCCATGTGAGCGGCATCGCCGCGTTGATCATCGAGCGGGCGCCCGCGCTCAGCCCCGATGAGGTGCGCGGCATCCTGATGCGCAGCGCTACGGCGCTGAGCGCGCAGGACGCCAAGGATAATTCCGGTGCCGGGCTGACGGACGCGATGCGGGCGGTGGAGACGGCGGGAGATTCGACGCAGGTGCAGGCGCGGTCGGCCGACCCCTCGGTGCGCTAAGCTGCGAGCCTGTCGACGCGGCGTCGACCGCGTCTCACCGTGTCAAGTCGACCGCCAGGGATAGCGGCACGTCGGCGCCCATGAACACCGGCCGCAACAGGTGCGACTTGAACCGCCACTCGCCGTCCTCGTCCAGCGCGCACACGTTGACGAGATCGGTCATCAGGATCGGCGGCTGCGATTCCTTGACCGGCGGGCGGCCGGACGCCTCGTAAAAGCTGATCACCCCGAAGGCCTTGGCCTCACCGGCGGTCGCCCGCTCCACCCAGAGATTGCTGATCAGGTGCCTGGTAGTGCGCAGGCTGCGCACCGTCGCCAGCCCGCGTTGCGCCCGCCACGCGTAGAACTGGCGAATCTGCTCGCGCCCGCGAAATTCGTTGTCGCCCACGGCGAACAGTCCGTCGGCCGTATAGAAGGAATGGGCATTGCCCCCGCCGTTGAGGTCGACGTCGTGCCAATAGCGCGCTTCGAGGCGGTAGAGCGCATGCCAGAGGACGAGGTCGGGAGCGGGAGCGGCGGACATGTCGAGCCCGGGTTCGCGGCGGGTCGTGGGTAACGTGTGACCGCCGGGCCGGTTCCGTCAAGGCACAATGCAGCACGCGCTGCGCTGCAAAATCCATGCCCATCGCAAGACGAAGGCTGCTGGCGACCTCAGCCGGTGGCACCGGCCTCGGGTCGCGACGATCCCGAATCGCGCCGGTAGATCCACTCGGTGTGAAAGTGGCCATCCTCACCCATCAGGACCACTTGCGCGTTGTCGCCGTATTCGCCCAACTTCTGGGCCGCGTCGATCGCAAACATCATGGCTTCCGACTTGGTCTTGTACGGACCGTATTCCTCGTCGTTGAATTTGATCGACCACAGGTCGTCGTGCTGGACGATGAAATAACGTGCGTCGGGCATGGCCTCCTCCTCCATGTTCCGGCTGTCAACGCGGCACACGAACCCAAGGTTCCTCCATTAATCTGTTGAATTCAAGGCCGCGCGTGCGTGCGCTGCAGCACGCGCATGGCACGCATGTCTACTGCCTCAGGCATTTGATTCAATTGGTGAGGCCGCTGGGGCTTGAACCGGAGCCACTCGACTCTGGCCCGCCGACGACGGGGCGCCGCTGGCACTGGCTGCAGGCGAACCGCATGACCGGGGTGTTGGCTGCGGGTGAGCGAAATGGTCGACGTGGGGTTGGCGGCCTTGCTTACCCAGCGCTTACCCGACCCATTTCAAGCTAATCTTACGATACCCAGAAAGGTCAATTTCTTCTATGCTTCAATGGTGAGCCCGCTGGGACTCGAACCCAGGACCACTTGATTAAAAGTCAAGTGCTCTACCATCTGAGCTACGGGCTCCCCGGCCGGGGTGTAGGGGCCGTGTCCCGGCGGGTCAATAGGGCGGGGCGTTTCGCCCGTCGTTTTGGACGCCGGCTCTTGCTCAGCCGGACGACGCTGCCGAGGGCTGCCGCCCAAGGTCGGCGAGGAGCGCCCGGGCGGCAACGAGGTCCGGCGCATTGAAGCCCTCGGTGAACCAGGCGTAGACCGGCGCCAGCACCTCCCGCGCGCCCGCGAGCTTTCCCTGGGTGCGCAAGACCTCGGCCAAGGTCGTCGCCGCCCGCAATTCCCAGATCTTTGCGCCTTGCTCCCGTGCCTTCGCGAGGCTCGCCTGCAACAAGGCGACCGCCGCCTCGGGGTCGCGCGCGCCGAAACGTGCCTTGAGCCGGAGGATCTCGGCCTCGCACCATTGCTCCCCGGTCAGGCTTACCAGCTCGGCCGCGCGGTCGAGCAGGGCGGCCGCGCCGGCATGGTCTCTGTTCTCGCCCATCACCTCGGCGACCGAGGTCAGCAAGAAAGGCAGGAGCACCCAGTGCTTGCTGGCGTCGAGCTGCTCGAGGGACGCCTGCACGCGCTTGAGAAGCGCCGGGTCCCGCTTGGCGTGCAACTGCGCCCAGCCGTGGAAAATCGCGCTTTCGCGCACGCCGACGAATGTCTCGTGCTCGGTGTTCAGCACCAGGAGCCGGTCGGAGAGATCGAGGACGCCCGCCGTGTCGCGCAGCATCATCCCGCGCACGCACGCTCGGCGCAGGCCGAGAATGAGGCTGACCACATGGTTCAGGCTCTCCGCATGCCTGACGCCTTCGCGGGTCGCCGCTGCACCGGAATCGGGATAACCGAGCGCGGTGAGGCAGATGCCGAGAGCCGTGCAGGTTGAGACTTTCGGATCGCGCGGCATCCAACGGTCTTCGAATCCGTCCTGCCTGGATTCGTACATGTTGATCACAAGCTGCATGTCGTGGCGCGCCTGCTCGAAGCGGCCCTGCAACCAGTTCGCCGCGCAGCGGCAGCGCCGTGCCCACAGCAAAGCCATCGCATTTTCGGTGCGCCGCCCGATTTCGAGCAGTTCCTCGGCGTAGCCGAGCATTTTTTCCGAGTCGGAGTGGGCGAAGTGGTAGTTCAGCACGAGCCCGTCGAACACCACCAACAGCTGCCGGGTGTCTTCGAGCGCCAGGCAGAGTTCCCGCGCGCGCTCGAAGGCGGCGCGAACCTCCTCGCTGCCCGAGCCCTGGCGGTCGATCAGCGCGCGTCCCAGTGCCACCTGCAGGTCAAGCTCGCGCCGCAGTCGCGACGGCGACTCGGGGAGGTATTCGAGCTGACGCAGACCCTTGCGCAGATGGCTGACCATTTCGTTCAGCGCGAACCGGCCCGTCGCTCGTTCTGCCGCCTTCAGGTAGTAGTCGATCGATCGGTCCGGCGCACCGGCCTCGCTGAAGTGCCAGGCGATGAGCTGAGGATCCGTGGTTGCGCCATTCGCGGCGTTCTTCTCCAGCGTCTCGCCGAGACGCAGGTGAAGCTCGCGGCGCCGGTCGCGCAGCATCGAGGCGTACGCCGCGTCCTGCACCAAGGCGTGCTTGAAGCTGTAGGAGGCCTCGGGAGGCTGGCCGCGCGCGGTGGCGAGTCCGGTCTCGACCAGCTGTGCGAGCGCGTCCTCCAGCCGTTTCGCCGGCACTGCGGAGATAATCAGCAGCATTTCGAAGGAGAAGTCCCGGCCAATGACCGAGCCGACCTGGGCAACCTCTTTGCCGGCGGCAAGCCGGTCGAGACGTGCCATGAGCGAGGCCTGCAGCGAGGTCGGAACGACGTCGACGGAGAGCGGCTCGGTCGGCGCAAGTCGCTCACCGTCCTTGCGCAAGAGGCCCTTCTCGACGACGGTCTTGGTCAGCTCTTCGATGAAGAGCGGCACGCCGTCCGCATGCGTGATGATCCGTTCGATCACGTCGGGCGGCAAGGCCTGGTCGCCGGTGACCTCGTTGATGAGGGATGCGGCCTGCCGATGATGCAGTCCCCCCAGCATCTGGACCGTGACGACGGGGTGGGTCGCCCAGGACGGCGGCGGCTCCGGACGCGTGGTGATGATCAGCAACATCGGCAACCGCTCCACCGCTTCAATCTGCGCGTCGAGCAGTTCGCGGGTGGTGGGATCGGCCCAGTGGATATCCTCGATCACGGCGAGGAGCGGCGTTCGCCGCGCGAATGCGGCGAGATATCGCAGGATCGCGGCGAAGGTCATCTCCTTCTGGTGTCGCGGAGTGAGCGTCCTGGGCAGGTCCTCGGCGGCGCCCGGGATCGAAAGCAGATCGGCGAGCAGCGCGACGTCCGTATCTCTGGCCCCGCGCCCGAGCAGACGCCGGAGCTTGTCTCGCTTTGCGACCGGCGGGTCGTCGTTGTGGAAGCGGGCGGAGCGTTCAAACTGCCGGATGATCGGGTGCAGGGGGGTGTCTTGATAGTGCGGCGAGCAAACAAACCGAAGGCGCTCGGGCGGCGCGTTGCCAAGGCTCTGTTCCAGGGCGGCGATAAGGCGCGACTTGCCGATACCCGGCTCGCCGGAAAGCAGCATCACCCGGCCTTCGCCGCTCTTGGCCTGCTGCCAGCGGCGCAGCAGAAGCGCGAGTTCCTCCTCGCGGCCGACAAGAGACACTTGGCTGGAGCGCAGCGCCTCGAAGCGGCTGTCGATCGCCTTTTCGCCCAGAACGGCCCAGGGGCGGATCGAACCCAGGCCCTTCAGGTTGGCGGGGCCGAGGTCGCGGTACTCGAACAGGCCGCCGGTGAGGTTGCGGGTGCTGTCGGCGATCACGACCGTGCCCGGCTCTGCCAATGCTTGCAACCGGGCGGCGAGGTTCGGCGTCTCGCCGACCACGGCGGATTCCAGCGAGGAGCCGGAGCCGATCAGGTCGCCGACAATCACCAGGCCGGTTGCGATGCCGACGCGGGCACTCAGAGTCCCGGGGGGCCCGGCGACGGTGTTGAGATGGCTGACGGCCTTGACGATGGCCAGCCCGGCGCGGATGGCCTGCTCCGCATCGCCCTCATTGGCTTTCGGGTAACCGAAATACACCAGCACGCCATCGCCCATGTAGCGGGCGACGAATCCTCCCAGCTTTGCGGCCAGTCCGGTGACGCAGCCGTGATAGGCGGCGATCACCTCGCGCAAGTCTTCCGGATCGAGCCGAGCCCCGAGCGCCGTCGACCCGACAAGGTCGGAAAACATGACGGTCAGCTGACGGCGTTCCGCGACGGAAGCAGCGGGCGCCGGCGCGGGCGATGCGCCCGGTTCGAGCGCTCCCGCGGTCGCCGCGCTCCCGCAGTCGCCGCAGAATCGCTTGTCCGGCGGGTTCTCGCTGCCGCAGGCAGCGCAATGCCACGGCAGCGCTGATCCACAGTCTCCGCAAAATTTCCTGCCATTCGAGGCGTCCGCGCCGCAGCGCGGGCAAATCATGCGTCCCCCTTGTCGCGCGTTCATGAGCGTCTCGAATTTCGTTTGCCGGGCCGCGCCGACGAAAACACAGGAGCCCGCAACGGCGCAATGGCAATCGGTGCGCCGGCTGCTCCTGAGATTGTATTCATGGTCGGCACACGGAGCAGTACAACGCAGCCTCCTTACCGCTTGGCGCTTTCAATGAGCGCTTGCAGCAGCAAAATTTTGAGCTAAACTGCAATTGTTGGTATTTGAATCGGATTCTCGGTTTGCAAACCAGGCTTGGAACAAGCCCTGGCTCGGCCGAGACTGCAGGGGGAGAGAGCAATGGGTGGTGGTTCCGGACGTCCGCGAAAAAAGGGCAAGACCAAGCGCAAGGCTGCGAAGAAGTCCGCGCTCAGTAAGATCGCCGGCATGCTCGGTGTCAAGAAGGCGAAAAAGACCAAGAAGAAACGCAAGTAAGCCCTGAGCGCATGAACCGCGGGTCGGTCGCCGCGGATATCAAGAAAACGTCGGTGCTGCGACGGCTTCCGCCGCTAGGCAGGCTCGACTGCGTGGCGACGCGGGCCATTGAGGGCGACGTCTGCCTGTTCGAATTAGGGCCGGACGCTTCGCCGCTCACGGTTGAGGCGGCCTCGGGCCGCTTAATGACCTTGGTCCCGGGCGATGTATTTCTCGCGACGACGGGATACCGGGAATCGACTCGCTGGGTCGTCGGCGGAATTCCGGACGGCGGCCTCGTCCCCGGCGGCAGATACTGGGTGCTGGCCGATTGCGGCGTGATCGGTGAGCTGATCGGCGACTCCCCGCGGGAGAAGGATCATCTCGGGCAGGTAAGATACCTGGGAGCCGTGCGCAACGACCGCGGCAAGACCCTCAACATCCGGCAATTTGCCGCGGCAGCGAATATCCAGGCGATCGATCGCGGTGCGCCGGTATTCCTCGTCCTCGGCACCTCGTCGGAGGTCGGCAAGACCACGGCGGCCATTACAGTCCTGCGAACGTTGCGGCTTAAGGGACACACAACCCTGGTCGCCCTGAAGGCGACCGGCACGTCATCGATTAACGAGCTTGCAACGTATCAAGACTATGGGGCCAGCCACGTTTTCGACTGTGTCGATTTCGGCTTGCCGACCACCTACCCGTCCGATCGCGCCGGCATAGACCGCGTCTTCGACGCGGCGCTCGACGCGTGCCTCGCGATAAAGGCGGACGCCGTGGTGGTCGAATGCGGCGGAGACCTGTTCGGCGCCAACGTGCCGGTGTTCCTTGATCGCCTCAAGGCCAGGCGTTCCGATTTCAAGCTCATCCTGGCTGCCGCGGACGCCACTGCCGCGCTGGGCGCAAAGGCTGTGCTGCACGCGATGGGGCTTGCGATAACGTTGATTACGGGGCCTTGCACCGACACGCCGACGCTGCAGGCGCGTACCCAGGCGCTGTGCGGAAAGCCCGCGGTGAACATGGCGCAGGGCGGAAGCCAGGACGCTCCTGTTTGAGGCCCGTGCGCGTCCGCCGCGAGCACCGCGACATGCGGACCATCCTGCCATTCAGGCGTCTGATAAACGACGTCATATTCCGGGGCGCGCGCCCGATAATGTTCTTTCGTGGCCTACCGTGGCGCGGAAGTCGGGCCAGTGGCGGCCCCGGGCCGGCGCAACTGTCCCGCAAGGACTGGGCGGCCCCATCCTTATGTGAAACACTTCACCTGTGAGAGCATACGATTGCGACACAATCGCTTGACCTGCCAAACTTGAAAGCGCCGCATGTCACGTGCCGGAAGCAGAAAGAGCGCCAAGGCGCCCGTACCGCGGCGACGCGCCAAGGGCACGGCCAAGAGCCGTCAAGCGGCGATGTCCGTCATCGAAAGGACCCGGATCCCGCTGGGGCCGATGGCGCGGGCTGCAGCGCGCGCCATCCGGGCGACGCCCACCAAGGGTCAATTGCATCGCCTTGATTTTAGCATTCAGCACCAACGCCACTCCAATTGGTGCTGGGCGGCGGTAGCGACCAGCGTCGCCCTGTTCTATCAGCCGGCGGGCAAGTGGACCCAGTGCGTCGTCGCGAACAGCGCACTCGGCCGCAAGGATTGCTGCCGCAAGGGTGCCGGCGCGACATGCAACGTGATCGGCCACCTGCAAAATTCGCTCACGGTTGTCGGGCACGCAACGACGCCGCCTCACGTCGTCGGCACGGCTGGCTTCGATCGCGCGCAGGCGGAAATCGACGGCGGACGGCCGCTCGGCGCGCGCACGCAATGGGAGGGCAGCGATACCGGGCATTTCGTCACTATCGTCGGCTACCATCGTGGGGTCGAACTATTGACCGTGGACGATCCGCTCTACGGCCGCTCGCACGTCGACTACCGAACCTTTTGTACCGATTACCGGGGTTCCGGTACCTGGACGCACACCTACTACACCAAGCGCTGAAGAGGGACCGCCATGTCGCTGCAGACCGCCGACCCGCCGACTGCGGCGCGCGCGGCCGTGCATTCGATGCTCGGCCGCCTGATCGATGGAGCTGCCCACCAGGTGTCGGCCCTGCGCACGGCGTCGCGGAGTTCTCTGTCCCTCTCGACGCCGCACCGGATCGCCTTGCTTCGGCTCGATCGGATCCACGCCGGAATGTTGCTGCGATCCGCGGCGGAAAACAAAGGCTGGCGCTTTCTCGTGCATGACGGCGACCGAGTCGTGGCCGCCGTCAACTCCTCGCTGGGCGGGAAGGGCGAACACCGCTTTGCCCATATCAGCGAAGGTCCGTTCGTGGCGGGAACGGAACAGGCAATTCGCAAGGCCGAGTCGCTCGAGGCCGTGCGCAAGGGACGCTTCGAGCCGGTCTTACTGAGCGTCCCGGCCCTCCATTTGATCGCATTGTGGTTGCAGAATCTCGACAGTAATGCCGACCTGGTCATGCTCATTCCGCCCGTCCCAAGAGGCCTGCGTGCGTCCCGAGCGCTCGCCGCGGACGACTTCGCCGCGGTGCTTGTCGATCTGGCCGCCCGCGCGCCGCGCGAGTCGAACGCACCGTAAGCCGACGACGCTTGTGCGGGAGAACGGGTCGGCTCGAGCATCCGCCGCGGGTCGGGCGATCGATCGAGCATGGCGCGGCGGTATTGTGCTGCCGGGGCAGGCAACTTCTGCGCACTCACCCGACGAAATCAGCCCGCGGTGCGCGAGAAGTGTGAAGTATTTCACACACCCTCCCCGGAGAAGAGGCGCACGCTTGGCGAAGTTCGGATGGGCGGGCGGGCAGCATGGCAAACGGTGGCAATGGGGAAATCTGCTATTTTTGCAAAAAGGGCAAGCTCGTCAGACGGACAGAGGAAATTGCGTTCCACCAATGGACCGACAAGGGATACGTCTTTTGTCGGGTCACGGGTTCGCTTGGCGTCTGCGATCGATGCGGTTCGCGGGACTGGAACGACGACACGGAAGCGCTGATCGAAGCCGCGGTGCGCCGCGAGTACGACAAGCTGCCTTGAAGGGCGCTTGCGACCTTACGCAAGCACGCTTTCCAACCCGTCCGCCGCCACCCGGATCAGGGCGTTCGCGTCGAGCACCGCGATCCCGCCCCGTTGGAGCCGGAGCCACTTGCGCTCTTCCCAGGCGCGCAACTGCTTGTTCGTGCTTTCCCGCGACATGCCGATGATGCTGCTGAGCTCGCGTTGGGTAATGCGCACGTTGCGATGCGCGGCGGACGCGGTCACGCCGCCGGTCAACTGCAGCAGGGTCTTCGCCAGCCGGACGGGAAAGCTCAGGTACATCACGTCCTCGACCTGCTCGCTGGTCCGGCGAATGCGCGCGCACAGGATTTCGATGAACTTGAGCGCGATGTCGGGCTCGCCGCGCAGAAACGGGATGAAATCGCGCCGGTCGATCACCATCAGCTCGCAGTCGTCCATCGCGACGGCGTCGGCCGTGCGCGGGCGTCCGTCGAGCAGGGCGATCTCGCCGAAGATCTCGCCCGGGTTGATGATGTTGAGCACGGCTTCGCGGCCGTCGGCGGTCGGAACGCTGATCTTCACCGAGCCCCACAGGACCGCCATCAATCCCGTGCCCGGATCGCCCTTGGCGAAAATGGTGGCGCCGCGGTGCACCGAGCGCCGCGTCATATAGGTGCCGAAATGCTCGATGACGGCGGGCGGAAACTCGCGGAATAGCGGGTGGTTGCGCAGGGGCGCGAGCTTGTCGATCGGCCGCGGCAAGGGCTTGGCGTCGCGTGATGGCGGCACGATCGGCGTGACCTCCGGCCTCGGATCCGGCGCGCACCGGGGGGACTCTAGCTCCCGGCCGGGCGACGTATGTCCCGCATTCCCCGGCCAGGGTAAACAATCATGAAAGATCGCGGCGCCGTTTGAAAGCGGATTCGGTGCGCCGTTGGCCCGTTCCGAGCGGATGCGTGAAATGTGCGGCTTCATTGCGGTGATTCCTCAACCTTCCATGCCGGATTGGCGGCTGGCGATCCCAGCTGCCGACCAGGACGAACCATTATCCCGCAGGCTTGCCCGATAGGTCTTCGCAACGGTGAGCTGCGGGCGCTCGAGCGCCGGTTGCTCGATGCCAAGTCGCGCCATGTGCCCGACGGTGGCGCCGAGGATGCCGACGATCGTGCATCCGAGGACCATGGCCGCGTAGATCGAGGCGCGCGGAACGAATAGACACACCCCGCCGCAAACCTCGAGGACGCCGACGGCGATGCGCAACGACTGGCCGAGGCCGGTCACGTCGAAAGCCTCGACCATGATGTCGGCACCGAGCAGCTTGGCGCCGCCGGCGCACACGTAGACCAAGCCGAGGGCCGCCTGGATGCGATAGAATAAATTCGTATTCATGACACACCCCGTCTTGCCGCCTGCGTGGGCTCCTCGTTCATCGGAAGCCCGACCCCTGGGGCGTCTTATTGCGCGCCGCAGCGGAACCGGTCAGTGAAGCAATTCACACACAGGCGGGATCGTGCCGGCAGGGGTTGTCGCCGGCGCACGGGAGCAAGGCTATGCGGCTGATTTGCAAGCTTTTTCGCCCGTTTGCGGTCGGGGCGGGCTGACCTCAGATTCGCGCTTCCTCGACCGCGTGGCACGCCACCAGGGCCGCACCCGCGGCCAGGAGCTGCGGCCGCTCGGTGCGGCAGCGCGCGGCGGCGAACGGGCAGCGCGGGTGGAACGCGCAGCCCGCCGGCGGGTCGATCGGATTGGGGATTTCGCCCTCGACCGGCTTGCGCGCGCGGCCGGTCATGTCGAGGTCCGGCACCGCATCAAGAAGCATGCGCGTATAGGGGTGGCGCGGGGCGTGGAACAGGTCCCTGGCCGGGCCGACTTCGACCAGCCGCCCGAGATACATGACCCCGATCCGCCGCGCCATGTGGCGGACGACGGCGAGGTTGTGGCTGATGAACAGATAGGTCAGGCCGAGCCGGTCCTGCAGGTCGCGCATCAGGTTGAGGATCTGGGCCTGCACCGACACATCGAGCGCCGAGGTCGGCTCGTCGCACACGATGAAGTCGGGCTTGGAGGCGAGCGCACGGGCGATCGCCACGCGCTGGCGCTGGCCGCCGGAGAATTCGTGCGGATACTTGGGTCCGTCGGCCGGGTCGAGACCCACGACCCGCAACAGCTCGCCCACCTGGCCGGCGATCTCGGCTCGTCCCCGCACGAGGTCGAAGGCACGCATCGGCTCGGCGATGATGTCGCGGGCCTGCCAGCGCGGGTTGAGGCTGGCGTACGGGTCCTGGAAAACCATCTGGATGCGTCGGCGCAGGCGCTGGCGCGCCGCGTGCCGCGCCGGATCGTTCATCGACACGCCTTCGATGACGACGTCGCCCGTGGTCGGCGCAATCAATCCCACCGTCATCTTGGCGACCGTCGATTTGCCGGACCCGGATTCGCCCACCAGTGCGAAGGTTTCCCGCCGTTCGATGGCAAACGACACGTCGATCACCGCCGCCAGGAATTGGCGCGGCAGCCGCTCGACGAGCCGGTTGAGCCACGGCTTCGACACGTCGAACGTGCGGCCCACGTTCCTGAGGTCGACCAGCGGCGCGGCACTCATGATGCGGCATCCCTCGTCGCCGGGGCCGAGTCGAACAGCCAGCAGGCGACCTGGGCGCGGCCGTGCGGGCGCAGGTGCGGCCGCTCGACAGGGCAGGGCGCGAAGGCGCGCGGGCAGCGCGGGTGAAAGGCGCAGCCGGTCGGGATCGCGGTCAGCCGCGGCATGGTGCCGGGAATCTGCGTGAGCCGGGCGACGTCGGCATCCGGCTTGGGGATCGAGCCCATCAGGCCGACCGTGTAGGGATGCAGCGGCGACTTCACCACGTCGCGCACCGGACCGATTTCCGCGATGCGCCCCGCATACATGACGGCGACGCGGTCCGCCGTTTCGGCGATGACGCCCATGTCGTGGGTGATCAGCATGACGGCGGTGCCGTGGTCGCGGCACAGACGTTTCAACACGGCGATGATCTGCGCCTGCACCGAGACGTCGAGCGCCGTCGTCGGCTCGTCGGCGATGACGAGCTCGGGATTGACCGCCAAGGCCAGCGCCAGCACCACGCGCTGGCGCATGCCGCCGGAGAACTGGTGCGGATAGTTGTCGATGCGCGTCTCGGGGGCCGGCAGTCCGACTTCCGCCAGCAACGCAACGGCGCGGCGCCGCGCGCTCGCTGGGTCCAGGCCGGTGTGGGTGATGATGGTTTCCACCAGCTGATCGCCGATCCGGTAGACCGGATCGAGGCTGGTGAGCGGATCCTGGAACACCATGCCGATGCGCTTGCCGCGGATGCGGCGCATGCGCGCCGGCGGCAGATCGTCGATGCGTTCGCCCTTGAGGCGGATTTCGCCCGCCCCGATCCGGCCGGGCGGCTCGAGCAGGCCGATGACGGCGGTGCCGGTGAGCGATTTGCCCGCCCCGGACTCGCCGACCACGCCCAGCACCTCGCCGGGCATGATGTCGAACGACACGTCGTCGACCGCCACCAAGGTGCCGCGGCGGGTGGGAAACTCGACCCGCAGATTGCGCACGCTGAGGAGCGGCTGCGTCATCGCAGCTTCGGATTGAGCGCGTCGCGCAGCCAGTCGCCGAGCAGGTTGACGGCCAGCACCAGCCCGACGAGCGTGATGCCGGGAAATATGGCGATCCACCATTCGCCGGCAAACAGGAACTTGTTGCCGATGCTGATCAAGGTTCCGAGCGAGGGCTGCGTCGGCGGCAACCCCACGCCGAGAAACGACAGGGTCGCCTCGAGAATGATGGCAAGCCCGAGGTTGATGGTGGCGATCACCAGCACGGGACCCGTCACGTTGGGCAGCACGTGGCGGAACAGGATGACGATCGGGTTGAGGCCGATCAGGCGCGCCGCCAGCACGTAGTCCTTGTTCTTCTCGACCAGCGTGGAGCCGCGTACGGTGCGGGCGTACTGCACCCACGACGACAGGCCGATGGACAGCACCAGCACCCAGAATACCGTCTCCCCGTGGCGGGCCTCACCCGACAAGGCGCGCACGGTGCCGTCGATCAGGAGGGCAATCAGGATGGCCGGGAAGGTCAGCTGCACGTCGGCGGCGCGCATGATGAACGAGTCGAGAGCGCCGCCGGCGTAGCCGGCGACGAGGCCGAGGGCGACGCCGCATGCGGCCGCCAGCGCGACCGACATGAGCCCGACGCTGAGCGAGATGCGCGAGCCGTACAGGATTGCGGAGAGCACGTCGCGGCCCTGGTCGTCGGTTCCGAGCAGGAACCGCGGATCGCCGTCGGACGCCCAGGCCGGCGGCAGATGGGACTCGAGCAGGTTCAGTTGCCGGAGATCGAACGGGTCGTGCGGGGCGATCCAGGGGGCGAAAATCGCCGCAAGCGCGATCGCGAGCGTGATCAGCGCCGCCGCCATCGTCACCTTGGAGCGGGTAAACGAATAGACGATGTCGTGGCCGAGCAACGCGGCCAGCCGCCCGGGCGGGTGCGTCACGAGGGTCGGCGGCTGGTTGCTCGTGTCCACCGGTCACCCGCTGCGGGCTTCGACCCGAATGCGCGGATCGACGACCGCGTAGAGGAGATCAACGATGAGATTGATCGCAACGAAGATGCCCGCGACCAGCAGCAGGTACGCCGCCATCACTGGAATATCGGCGTTCTGCACCGCAATGAGGAACAGCAGCCCCATGCCGGGCCACTGGAACACCGTCTCGGTGATGATGGCGAAAGCGATGACCGAACCGAGTTGCAGCCCGACGATGGTGATGACCGGAACCAGCGTGTTCTTGAGCGCGTGGCCGAAATTGACGGCCCGATTGGTCAACCCGCGCGCGCGCGCGAACTTGATGTAGTCGGTGCGCAGCACCTCGAGCATTTCCGCCCGGACCAGGCGCATGATCAGGGTGAGTTGGAACAACCCCAGCGTGATCGCCGGCAGGACGATGGCGCGCAACCCGGAAGTCGTCAGCAGCCCGGTCGTCCAGAATCCGACACGGACGACGTCGCCGCGTCCGAACGACGGCAGCAGGCCGAGCGTCACCGCGAATACGAAAATAAGCAGAATGCCGATCAGGAACACCGGCAGCGAAATGCCGATGAGGGAGACGGTCAGGAGAAGCGTCGACACCCATGAGCGGCGATTGATGGCCGTATAGACGCCCATCGGGATGCCGAGCAGGAGCGCAAGGAGCGCCGACACGAAGGCAAGCTCCATCGTAGCCGGGAACCGCTCCCCGATGAGGTCTACGACGGGCTGCTTGAACTGATATGAAATGCCGAAATCGAAGTGCAGTGCGTGCCACACGAAGCGGGCGAATTGAACCGGAACCGGATCATTGAGGCCGAGCACCTCGCGCAGCTGCGCGCGCTCCTCGGCGCTGGTTTCCAGACCGACCATCTGGTTGATCGGATCGCCGACGAAGCGGAACAGGGTGAACGCGATCAGCGCCACCACCAGCATGACGAGCAAGGCTTGGAGGGCGCGGCGGACGAGGAAAGCAAGCATTCGCCGTGGCCCCCGAGTGCCGTCATCTCGTCCTTTGCGTCGGCAATGACGGGATTGCCGGCGCGGCGCAGCCTCATTCCTTCCGGAACCAGTAGAATAGGACCAGATTGTCGGCGCGCTGCACCACCTTCAGCTTCTTCGATACCCCCCAGACCAGCGCCTGCTGGTGCAGCGGGATGTGTGACACCTCCTCGTGGATGATGCGCATGCTCTCGGCGATCATGTCGTCGCGCTTTGCCGTGTCGGTCTCGCGCAGGATCTTGTCGGCGAGCGCGTCCACCGTGGCGTTGCAATATCCGCCGAAATTGAACTGTCCGCCGTTCCCCTTCTCGTCGCGGCAATGGGTGATGTTGTTGAGCACGTTCCACCAATCGAACGATCCCGGCGTCCAGCCGAGGAGGTAGAACGAGGTATCGTAGCCGCCCGACGCCAGCACCTTGGCGAAGTATTTTGCCTTCGGCTGCGCCAGCAGGTCGATCTTGACGCCGATGCGCGCCAGCATGGCGGCAACCGCCTGGCAGATCGCCTCATCGTTCACGTAGCGGTCGTTCGGGCAATCCATCGTGACTTCGAGGCCGTTCGCATAGCCGGCCTCGGCCATCAGTTTCTTGGCCGCCTCCGGATCGTACGGCCAGCGCTTGAACTCGGCCGCGCGCTTGAACAACAGGGGCGAGATCATCAGCGCGGAGGGAGTCGCGAACCCGCGCATTATCCGCGATTTGATCGCCTCGATGTCGATCGCCTGGTAGAACGCCTTGCGCACCCGCACGTCCTTGAACGGGTTCTTGCCCTTGACGTTCGAATGGAGCAGCTCGGGGCGCATCTGGTCGAAGCCGAGGAAGATGGTGCGCAGCTCCGGCCCGGACAGCACCTGGGCGACGCCGCTCGCATTGACGCGCTGCACGTCCTGCAGCGGCACCGGGTCGATCCAGTCGACGTCGCCGGACAGCAGCGCGGCGACGCGGGTCGCGTCGTTGGCGATCGGCGTGAGGATGACCTCGTCGAAATTGTGCTCCGGCTTGTCCCACCATTTGGGGTTGGGCTTGAACACGGTGCGCACGCCGGCCTGATGCTCGGCGATGGCGAATGGGCCGGTGCCGTTGGCGTGCAGGGCGGCATAGATCGCCTGCTGGCCGCTGGCCGGCTGCGGCATGACCGAGTCGTTCGCCTCCGCCCATTGCTTTGAGAGGATGTACCAGGTGTCCCACTCGTAGTGCAGGATCGGGTTGGGGGCGGACAGGATGAAGTCGATCGTATGGTCGTCGACCTTGACGACCTTGGTGTCGGGCTGAATCCTCGTCCTGAGGTCCGACCCGTTCGCCCGCACCCGCTCGGCGGAGAACACGACGTCGTCGGCGGTGAAATTCTCGCCGTTCTGGAATTTGACGCCCTTGCGCAGGTAGAACCGCCAGCGGGTCGGCTCGAGCACCTCCCAGCGCTCGGCCAGGCCGGGAATGATCTCGAGGTTCTTGCCGCGCTTGGTCAGCCCCTCATAGACGTTGCCGAGCATCCCGAGCGTGAAGCTCTCGTTGAGGGAGTAAGGATCGAGCGACTTGAGATCGCCCTGGAAAGCGAACCGAAAGGTCGCCGCGGTCGCGGGCAGGACCGATGCGATCGTCAGGCTCAGCGCAACAAGCGCAATTTTGAGTTTCATTGGTCCCTGGACTCGCGGTCGCACTGGTCGGCACGGCCATGGCGGCGGCCGGGCGTCTGGCATGTGTTTCGCAGCTTACCCAGGGCCGCCCCCATCGGTCCAGACAGGACGGCTAAGCTAATCCCGGTCGCCCCGCGGGCGCGATCGGCCCGCAGGGACGACGTCGGGCGGCGGCAATGATCGCTAATGGACGATCATGCCCGTGAGCACGTACGCCTGCAGCATCACCAGGAGGCCGACCAGGCAGGCCAGCGCGATCGAGTGCCAGAACACGAAGCGCAGGATGGTGCCTTCGTGGCCGAACCAGTTGGTCGCGGTGGAGGCGACGACGATCGATTGCGCGTCGATCATCTTGCCCATGACGCCGCCCGAGGAGTTGGCGGCGCCCATCAGGATGGGCGAAAGGCCGAGTTGCTCCGAGGTAATCTTCTGCAGGTTGCCGAAGAGGATGTTCGAGGCGGTGTCGGAACCGGTGAGCGCCACGCCGAGCCAGCCGAGCAAGGTGCCGAAGAACGGGTAGAGCACGCCGGTTCCGGCGAAGGCGAGACCGAGCGTCGCATCGACGCCCGACAGGCGGGTGAGGGTACCGATGGCGAGCATGGCCGAAATGGTGATCAGCGAATAGGCGCACACCTTGATGGTGCGCCCATAGGCCGCCACCAGCCGGCCGGGCGAGAAGCCCATCAGGAAGCCCGCGATAATCGCGGCGATCAGCATCCCGGATCCCGTATAGGAGAGCCAGGTAAACGAGAACACCGCGCCCTCCGGCGTCGGCTTCGAGACGACCGGCGCCACCTTGTTGATCATGTTGTGCAACTCGGGAACCGGATAGTTCCAGGTGGCATAAGGATTCACCGCCGCCTTGAACCAGCCGGTGCCCCACACCAGCAGCACCACGCACACGATGATCCACGGCACCAGCGCCGCCCAGATTTGTCCCTGCGAGAGGGGCGATTCCGAGGCCGCCGGTCTCGCCGGCATGGTCGCCGCGGACTCGTCGCGCCCGCGCAAGGCCGGCGAAAGCCACAGCTCCTTCGGCTGCCACACCTGGAGGAAACCGATCAGGCAGGCCATCGAGATAAGAGAAGCGCCGATGTCGACGATCCACGGATTGATGAAGTTCGAGATCAGGAATTGCGGGACCGCGAACGAGACGCCGCACACCAGGATCGCCGGCCAGATTTCCTTCATGCCGCGCCAGCCGGCGAAGGCCCAGATCAGCCAGAACGGCACGATCAGCGAGAAGAACGGCAATTGCCGTCCCACCATCGCGCCGAGCAGATAGGGGTCGATGCCGGTCACGCTCGACAGGCCGGCGATCGGCGTGCCGAGGGCCCCGTAGGCGACCGGAGCGGTGTTGGCGAGCAGCGAGAGGCCCGAGGCCGCCAGCGGCGAGAACCCAAGCCCGATCAGGATGGCGCCGGTCACCGCGACGGGGGTGCCGAAGCCGGACGCCCCCTCGAAAAAGGCGCCGAAGGAAAAGGCGATGAGGAGCAACTGCAGCCGCCGGTCGGTCGTCACCCCTCCGATCGTCCGCTGCAGGGTCTCGAACGCGCCTTTTTCCACCGTCAGGCGGTAGAGAAAGATGACGTTGAGCACGATCCAGCCGATCGGAAAGAAGCCGGTGACCGCGCCGAGCACGGTCGCGCGCAGCGACATCCCGGCCGGCATCGTGAAGATGAAGATCGCGACGCAATTGGCGACTATCAGCGCGACGATCGCGGCGATGTGCGCCTTGACCTTGTTGGAGGCAATGAGGACGAGCAGCGTGACGACCGGGAGCGCGGCCGCGATCGTCGACAAGGTCGCGCTGCCCAATGGATTGTAGACCTGATTCCACATGGCGGTTTCCCCCTGAGCCCAGTGTTTTCAGTTGCTTTCCGGGGCCGCCACGACGCGACGCACTCGCACAGGTCGGACTGACAAGCGACGGCGATGTGCATCACCGATCGCTCACGAACCGACCGTTGGTCAACTCGGCTGAAAATTGGCGTCCCCGGCACGGACATGGTTGTTGGTTGCAGACCATGCCCGCTCCGCATGCTAATGTCGTCGGCCGGCCCACGGCAAGGGCGGCGCCGGAAAAATTGGCGTGCTACGGGAGCTTGGGCGTCGCTGTTGACCTCTTGCTCGTGTGCTTCGATTTCCCACGCTCCCGTCGGCGCGGCGCGGCGTTGCCGCGAAATCAAGGAGCCAGCCGATGCCCATTCTCGGTCGCGTTTCCGACCTGCATGCAGAGATCACCGCTTGGCGGCGCGATCTCCATGCCCATCCGGAACTGCAGTTTGACGTACACCGCACTGCAGCAAGCGTCGCCGAAAAGCTGAAAGCGTTCGGGTGCGACGAGGTGGTGACCGGAATCGGCCGCACCGGCGTGGTCGCCGTGATTCGCGGACGCAAGCAACCGGCCGGCGGCGGCCGGGTCATTGGCTTGCGCGCCGACATGGACGCCCTGCCGATCGCGGAACAGACCAATCTGCCCTACCGCTCGACGGTGCCCGGCAAGATGCACGCCTGCGGCCACGACGGTCACACCTCGATGCTGCTTGGCGCCGCCAAGTACCTTGCGGAAACCCGCGATTTCGGCGGCACGGCGGTGCTGATCTTTCAGCCGGCGGAGGAGGGCGGCGGCGGCGGCCGCGAGATGGTGAAGGAGGGCCTCATGGAGCGCTTCGCCATCGAGGAGGTCTACGGCATGCACAATGTGCCCGGACTGCCGGTCGGGGCGTTCGCCATCCGGCCCGGCGCCATGCTGGCGGCCTCAGACCGTATCCTCATCGACATCGAAGGCCGCGGCGGGCACGCGGCCAAGCCGCACCAGTGCGTCGACACCGTCCTGGTCGGCGCGCAGATCGTCAACCAGATCCAATCGATCGTCGCCCGCAATGTCGATCCGGTGGAATCGGCGGTGGTGTCGATTTGCGTTTTCCAGGCCGGCGATACCGGCAACGTCATCCCGCAGACCGCCCGCCTGCGCGGCACCGCGCGCAGCCTCAGCCCCGCGGTGCGCGATCGCCTCGAAGAGCGCCTGCACGAGATCGTGGAGGGGACCGCCCGGCTGCACGGCGCCAGCGCGAAGCTCACCTACAGTCGCGACTATCCGGTGACCCGCAACCACGAGCGCCAGACCGCCTTTGCCGTGTCGGTGGCGGCCGACGTCGCCGGGCGCGACCGGGTCGACGCCGCCGCTGCCCCGGTGATGGGCGGGGAGGATTTTTCCTTCATGCTGGAGGCGCGCCCGGGCGCCTTCATCTTCGTCGGCAACGGCGATACGGCGGGGCTGCACCACCCGGCCTACGACTTCAACGACGAGACGATCCCGACCGGCGTGACCTACTGGGCGCGGCTGGTGGAGACGGCGATGCCGGGTTGAGGCCGACGCGGCGGCGAGCGTCGACGACACCTCGGGTTCAAAGGCGGCACGCGGGAAAACATCGATTTGCCGGTGGACGCCGGCTCCGGCCGCCGCGTGGCGCCTGGAGTCGCCGGCGCGGCGGGCGTACAAGTCTTCCGTGTGGAGACGCAAATGGACGAACCAGCCGACCTCGATTCCCCGCTCCTGACGTTCTATCGATTCGTGTCGGAGGCGCGATTGCCGCAACGGGCCGATCGTTCGGCGGGCGGATCGATTCCGACGCGCGGCTTTCGCTATTGCGAGCCGGTGACGACAGCGTCGGCGTTCGGCTGGTATGTGTTCCCGCCCATGAGCTTCAGCCTGATGTGGGATGGCGGCACCGACATCGTGTGGACGTACAAGGGGGCGGACGGCTGGTACAAGCTCGACGCCGCGCAATTTCCGAATTTCGCCGAACGCTTCGACAGCATGGCGCCGCCCGACATCCGCGGATTTTCCCCGCCCTTCCTCGGCGCGATGAAAGCGCCGCCCGGCGGCATTCAACTGTGGAGCGGGCTCGCCGCCCGCACGGCGCCGGGGTGGAGCCTGCTGGTGCGGGCCCCGGCAAACCTCGCGCACAGCCAGAGCTACGAGTGTTGGGAAGGCCTGATCGAGACCGATCGTTGGTTCGGCCCGCTGTTCACCAACATCCGGATAACCCGCACCAACATGCCGGTCGATTTCGACGCCAATTTTCCCTACCTGCAGGTTCAGCCCATCCACCGCAGCAGCTACGGACCGGCGCTCGATGCGGTCGACATCGTGACCGATCTGGGCGAGCTCTCGCCTGCGGATTGGAACGCGTTCCGCGCCACGGTCGTCAAGCCTATCATGGACAATCCCGAGCGCCAGCCCGGCCACTACGCGACCGGCGTGCGGCGGCGACGCAAGCAGAAAACCTCGGAAGAAACCTGACGGGCTTCGACTAGGGAACCGTCTCGATCCGCTTGTCGGCGGGAGCAGGGGCCTTGATCGCGGCGGGGCGCGGCCGCACCTCACCGAGCCGTGCTTCGATCGCGCGCCAGAACCCGAAGTCGTTTGCGCGCGAACCCTCGAGCGCCGCGATGGCGACGGCGGAGAGAAACGGGAGGCTTTGCAGCACCAGCACGCCGGCAAATATGTAGATTTCGCGGATGCGCTGGTAGTTGGTCGCGACCAGCACGATCGCGCCGATGATCAGCAGGGTGCCGAGGATTCCCTCCCAGAACGCCGGGAACTCGCGCGCCCGGCGCGCCATCCCGCCCTTGGCGGTGCGCACGAACGGCAGGCGGCTCTTGATGATCCCGTCGCCGACCGCGGTCGCCACCGTCCATTGCATCGACATCGCCGCGAACATCGCCCCGATCGTCTGCCCGAGTGTGATCGGAACCCGGAGCCGATAACCTGCCGCGAAATGCAGGATCGACAGCACGAACACGGCGACGATCGGCAGCGTCAGGATCTTGTCGGGGATCGCGATGCCGACGAAGGCGACGATCGGCACCCAGATGAGGTTGAGCAGGGCAACGATGACCCCGACGCTTTCGGCGCCCAGCCAGCTCAGCCAGCCAACCGCAAAATCCCGCCGCTGTTCCTTGGTCAGCGCGTGGGTGCCGGGGAGGAAGCTGCGCCAGTGCTTGCGGACGATCTGCGCCCCGCCATAGGCCCAGCGGTGCCGCTGCTTCTTGAACGCCTCGTAGGTGTCCGGCAGCAGCCCCCAGCCGTAGCGACGGTTGGTGTACTGGGCGCGCCAGCCGCGCTCGAGGAGCGACAGACCGAGATCCGTGTCCTCGACGATGGTATCGCTCGACCAGGCCCCAGCCTGTTCGAGCGCGGCGCGGCGGATCAGGCACATGGTGCCGTGCACGATGATGGCGTTGTTCTCGTTGCGCTGGATCATGCCCAGGTCGAAGAACCCGGCATATTCGCCGTTCATGGCGCTGTGCATGACACTGCGGTCGGCATCGCGATGATCCTGCGGCGCCTGCACCAGACCGACGGTGGGGTCGGCAAACGCGGGAACCAAGTCCCGGAGCCAGCCTGGATCCACCACGTAGTCGGCGTCGATGACCGCGATGATCTCGGCGTCCGCAGCGGTGCGCTCGAGGGCGAGCCGCAGGGCGCCGGCCTTGAACCCGCGCAATTCATCCACCCGGACGAACTTGAAGCGATCGCCAAGCGTGGCGCAGTGCTCTTCGACCGGGCGCCACATGGCCGGATCGGGGGTGTTGTTGATGACCAGCACGCACTCGAAGTTCGCATAGTCGAGCCGCGCCACCGCATCGAGGGCGGCCTTGAGCACGTCCGGCGCCTCGCGGCAGGCCGGGATATGCACCGAAACTTTGGGGGCAAATCCGTCGGGTGCCGTCGGCGGGGCGGCAAGCAGGCGGCGCGGCTTGCGCCCGAAGGCGATGGCCGCGATCTCCTCGATGCGCGACAGCGACACGACCACCAGGGGCACCAGCAGGGCCACCCCGAGCGCAAGCGCAAAGGCGGCGCCAGGAACGAAGTAGTGGCCGTTCCAATAGGCGAACAGGGTCGCCCCCCAGGCGCCGACCGCGTGCACCGCAACCGCGAGCAGGAGGGCCTGACCCAAGGTCGCGCCGGCGATCGTCAGGATGGGAAGCGACAGCAGCAACCCGATCAGGACGGCAAGGACGGCAATGTTCCAGTGGTCCGCGTAGGCGATCGGTCCGGTCCAGGAGAACTTCGCCTGCCGCGCCGTATCGAACAGCCCCCAATACGGGCCCACGCTGCCTTCATTGGTTTTCCACGGCTGGTCGAAGGCTTCGATGACGTTGTAGTCGATCCCCAGCGCTTCGGCCTGGGACGTAAAATCGCGCAGCACCATGGCCTGCTCGGCATGGCCCGGGTTGGCATCGCCTCTGTTATAGCCCGCGCTCGGCCAGCCGAATTCGGCGATCACCACCCGCTTTCCGGGATAGATCCGGCGCAGCTCGTTGTAGTGCAGGATCGTCTGATCGACCGCATCCCGGTCGGAAACCTCGTTCCAGTACGGAAGAATGTGCGCCGCGATGTAGTCGACGGCGGCGACGAGCTGCGGATGGCTCTCCCACGCTGAGAAAATTTCTCCTGTCGTGACAGGAACTTGAACGTCGCGTTTTACGCGCTGGATGAGCTTGATGAGGTCATCGATCGTCTTTTGGCCGTGGTAAGTCCCTTTTTTCTGCAGCGCCTCGATCTGCGCCTGGTCGAGATAGATGCCGGTGTAGATGGTTTCGTTGCCGACCACGACGCCGATGACGTTGCGGTTCTTCCGGGCGAGCTCGATCGCGGCCCTGATTTCGCGCTCGTTGCGATCCTTGACCTTTGCGGTCTCGCTTTCGTCCTTCGCGGCGGTTTCGTCGCCGATCCACGCCCCGACCGTAACCTTCAGGCCCAGCTCGTCGGCAATGGCCGGCACGAGCTGCATTCCTCCGGTCGACGAATAGGTCCGGATCGCGTGGGCGTAGGGAGCAATGACCTTGAGGTCGGCCCGGATTTGCTGGGCGGTGACCGGGTGATCGTCGTCGAACGGGCGCGAATTCGCGAATGGCGTGTAAGACACGCTGGCGAGCGTGCCGTCGAATGCCGGGGCGGGAGTGAGATTGCGCCCGATCGCCCATAGGCCAGCGTGCACGCACGCAACCAGTGCGAGGACGACAACGGGGATGCGCATGGACGCAACCGGATGGGGCGGAAGCCAGCGACGCGAACCCGTCCCCTGGGCTCGATCAGGGTATTGATGCACTGCAGCATACACCGGCACGTGCCGATGTTCAACACCAATTGAGCAAATACTGATGACGGTTTTAGGGCACAAGGCCCGATCAGCAAAAATTTCAGCAGCTATTGGCTCGACGGGACGGCCGGAGTGCCGGTGGCCGGTGTGGCGAGGATCGGAGGCGCGCTTGGCGTCAGCCAGCAGGCCGTCACTCGCAGGCTGATGGTCTCCGGCGACTTCTTGTCGATCTCGCCCTGGCGCACGACGCAGCGGAACGCCTGCTGCAGGTGGTCGCCCGGACACCCGAACCGGTCGTAAAGCTCCAGTTGGCGCAGCGCCGTATCCAGATCGTCCCGCCACAGCAGGCTGACCACCCGGCGGCCGAGCCATACGCATTCCGCGTGGCCGGCGGGGCCGGGGAGAAGTCGGGCGGCTTCGGCGAACTCGTCGACCTTCTTCTTTTCTTCCTTGGCGGCATCGGCGGGTGGCGTGCCGGGCGGCTTTTGCGCCTGCTCCGGCGGCTTCTGCTCGCCGGCGTTCTGCGCCGACGCCGACGGTATTGCACCAAGAAACAACGCGGCGCCGAGTAACACGCCGAGGAAAGAGGGCTGGGACATGGACATGGAGAGCCGGATAACGCGAGCGCGACGAAGTTGACGCGAAGTGACTGCAACACCCGAATAGGTCAGCATTGCGGCGCCTAAAGCCCGTCTATTGCCATGGCGGAAGCTCCGGCCTTTGTCCAGGGTCCGATGAAATCTTGCTTAGCGCCAGAAGCCCTTGGCAGGGGCGACCCGCCACGCTAAGCGGCGTTGAAGGTTGCCGCGCCGCTGCAAAGGATTCCATGCGCCTCATTGCATGTTCGGCCCTGGTCGGCGCTGCGATTGTCGCCGCGTGGTGGTGGCTGGGTGTTCCGGTTGCCATGCCGGCCTCGCCGCTCGCCCCCGGCGCAAAGCTCTATTGCCTGTCCTACTCGCCGTTCCGCGACCGGCAGACCCCGTTCGACCGCACGTCCCCGATCGACCCAATTCAAATCGAGGACGACCTCGCGCGGTTGGCGCCGCTGACCGACTGCGTGCGCACCTATTCCACCGAGCTTGGCCTCGATCGGGTCGCCGAAATCGCCGAACGGCATGGGCTCAAGGTGATCCAGGGCGTATGGCTCGGCCGCGAGCGAGCACGCAACCGCGTAGAGATCGCAACCGCGGTCGCGATCGCCAGGCGCCATCCCGGCACGGTCCGGGCGATCGTTGCCGGCAACGAGGTGTTGTTGCGCGGGGAGCTTTCGGCGGACGACCTCGCGGGCCTAATCCGCGAGGTCAAGGCGCAGGTCACAATGCCGGTGACTTATGCGGAGGTATGGGAGTTCTGGCTGCGCAACCGCGCCGTCGCCGATGCGGTCGATTTTGTCACCATCCACGTGCTGCCCTATTGGGAGGACCTCCCGATCCCGGCCGACCAAGCCGCCGAGCATGTCGCCGACATTCGCCGCATGGTCGCCGAGGCGTTTCCCGGCAAGGACATCCTGCTCGGCGAGGTCGGATGGCCGAGCGCGGGGCGCATGCGGGAAGGGGCGTTGCCTTCGCCGGCCAATCAGGCGCGGGTCGTTCAGGAGGTCCTCGCGGTCGGCAACCGCGACGGGTTTCGCGTCAACCTGATCGAGGCGTTCGATCAGCCGTGGAAGCGCCAGCTCGAAGGTACGGTGGGGGGCCACTGGGGTCTGCTGGACGGCGCGACCCGCGAGCGCAAGTTCGCCTGGGGGGCACCGGTCTCGAACCACCCGGCGTGGCCCTGGCAAGCCGCCGTCGGCATCGCGCTTGCCGTCGCGGTGTTCGTTGTGGCCGGCGTGGCCAGCCGCAATGCCGCCGCCCGGCTCAACTGGGGCGAATGGTTCGGCGTCGGCGCCATGGCGCTCGTGCCGGGCGTCCTGTTCGGCTGGGCCCTCGCCAACGTGCCACTCGAAAGCCTCGGCGTCGGCGGCTGGGCCCATTCGCTGGCCATGCTGATGGTCGCGCTGGCGGCGCCGGTGCTCGGCGCGGCGGCGCTCGTACGCAACGTTCCGGTGCCGGCATTCTCCTGCGTGCTCGCCCGCGCACCGGAGCGTCCGACCGACCGGCTGGTCATGGCGCTGGGCCTGTCGCGGATCGCGCTGTGCGTCCTTGCGACCGAGGTGGCGCTCGGCCTCGCGTTCGATCCGCGTTATCGCGACTTCCCGTTCGCGCCTTTTGGGGCTGCCGCGACGCCGTTCCTTGTTCTGCGCTTGGTCGGCGCAGGCGCCGGCGCCACGCGGCGCCGGGAAACCGCCGAAACGACGATGGCGACGGTCCTGGGCGCATCGACCGTCTACATCGCCTGGCATGAAGGCTTTGCCAACTGGCAGGCGCTGGCGCTGTGCGCGGTGCTCGCGGGCCTCACCTTTGCTCTGCTGCGATCGCCGGGCGCGCCAGACTCAGAATGAGGAGGGCGACCGCGAGGGCCGAGAGCACCACGTTGTAGAGCACGATGCCCAGCGCCGCTGCGACCAGGCCCAGCACGAACAGGACAAGGCCCGGCCGCACCAGATTGATGAGCGCGGCGGCGACGGCAAGTCCACCGAACGCCCCGTATTGGAACAGCACGATCGCGGCGGTCCTGGTTTCGCACAGGAGCGTCGCCAGTCCGCTGTCACAGGCAAGTCCGGTCGGGGTGTCCTGGATCAGCCCATAACGCATGTAGAACGCCGACCCGAGGGCCAGCAGCCCGAGCGGAACAGCAACGCCAAGCTGGCGCGCTGTCGGTCGGAACAGGCGGCGCGTGCGAGAGCCCATGGCGGTAAAAGTATGGCGCGGGCGCGCGTGCCCGCAATGGCCGCTATTTGAGCGCCAGCCGCTGACCGTCGAACACCGCGGGCTCGCAGGTCAAGCCGGCCGCCGCCAGTGCCGCACACAGGCGCGCCGCAACGCCGGCATTCGCGAGCGGACCGACCACGAGCCGCAGTTCGAGCGCACCGGGCTTGGCGCCGTCGCGCACGGCAACCACCGGGCGCAGCCCCTCGAGCAGAGGCGCGTGGCTGCCCTTGACCGAACTCCACAGGTTGCGCAGTCCCTCGACCGTTGCGGCGGAGCCGAGGTCGATGCCGAACTCGGTCCTGGTCGCGGTCGATGCGGCGGCGCCCGTCTCGGAAGCAATCGGCGCCAACGATGCGGTGCGGCCGGGCACGGGCGGGGCCGGCGCGGGAGCGGAAGGCTGGGGCGGAATCTGGGATGCGGCCGCGGCGGGTGCGGCGGCGACCGGCGAGGGGGCCGGGGCGCGCGTTGCCTCGGCGCTGACGGCCGCGCCCGGGACCAGCGCCGGAGGCAGCGGCGACGCCCCCGGGTTGGCGGAAGTGCGCGCGGCGTCGGATCGGTTGGGGATCGAGCCCGTGACGTCGTCGAAGTTTCGCTCGAGCGCGCTGACCCGGGCGGCCAAGCGGTCGCGGTCGGCCGTGAGCAGGCGCACCGCCTCCGCCAGCCGCCGCGCCTCGATGTCGGCACCGGGCCACTGGAGCGATTCCCGGGCCGTTGCGGCGCCGGCGAGCGCCAGCCGGCGCGATCCCGCGTCGCTGTAGGCAGCCAGGGCCGCAGCAGCAACCGACAGGACGGCGACCCCGGCCCACAGGGTCAGCCGCCAGCTCCTGCGCGCGATCGTCGCGCGGATGCCATCATGCGAGCCGGCATCGCGCCCGCGTTTCCTCATCTCGCTCACCCGAGGCGACGAATCATTTTGAAAACGTTAGCAGAATCCGGCGACTCTGGCCCGGGCGCCGGACGCCCGCCGGATCGGCGCCGCTTCCCCCGTGCCGCATCTGCGGCTATGACCGCGTGGTTTTCCGTCGCCCGAGGAATCGATGCCCGCACGCACCTGCCTCGCGATCGTGCTTGCCGCCGGCGAAGGCACGCGCATGCGGTCGTTGCGGCCCAAGGTGCTGCACGCGATCGGCGGCCGGTCCCTGCTCGCCCACGCCCTCGCGGCCGTCAAGAAGGCGACCAGCGTCGCGGTCGTCATCGGCCCCGGCCAGGACGCGGTCGCCGCCGAGGCAGGCGCGCTCGTGCCAAAGGCGGATATCTACGTTCAGGCGGAACGGCGCGGAACCGCGCATGCGGTCCTCGCGGCGAGGGCGGCAATCGCCCGCCGCTATGACGACGTGCTGGTGATCTTCGCAGACACGCCGCTGGTGCGCGGCGCGACCCTCGACCGCCTGCGCGCAGCCGTCGCAGGCGGTGCCGCGATTGCGGTGCTCGGCTTCCGTCCGGCGGATCCGACCGGCTATGGGCGGCTGATCGTCGAGGCGAAGAAGCTCATCGCCATCCGCGAGGACCGCGACGCGAGCGAACGCGAACGCGCCATCACGCTGTGCAACGGCGGACTGATGGCGCTCGACGGCCGCGTCGCGCTCGACATCCTGCAGCGGATCGGCGACCGCAACAGCAAACACGAGTTCTATCTGAGCGACGCCGTCGCGATTGCCCGCAGCCAGGGCCTCGACGCGGTCGCGCTCGAAACCGAGGAGGACGATGTGCGCGGCATCAACACGCGGGAGCAGCTTGCGGAAGCGGAGGCCGTGCTGCAGCGGCGGCTGCGCGCGGCGGCGCTCGAGGGCGGCGCCACCCTGGTGGCACCCGAGACGGTGTTTCTTGCCGCCGACACCCGGCTCGGCCGTGACGTGATCGTCGAGCCGCACGTGGTGTTCGGTCCCGGCGTCGTGGTCGAGGACGGAGCAGTGATCCGCTCGTTCTCGCACCTCGAAGGCGCGCATGTCGGCAAGGGTGCGCGGGTCGGTCCGTTCGCGCGGCTGCGTCCCGGCACCCGGCTGGGCGAGAAATCGCGGGTCGGCAATTTCGTCGAGGTCAAGGCGGCCGCCCTCGACGCCGGCGCCAAGGCCAACCATCTGGCCTACATCGGCGACGCCCACGTGGGCGAGAACGCGAATATCGGCGCCGGCACCATCACCTGCAATTACGACGGCGCCGACAAGCACCGCACCGAGATCGGCAAGGACGCGTTCATCGGCTCGAACTCGGCGCTGGTCGCGCCGGTCGCGATCGGCGAGGGCGCCTATGTCGGATCGGGATCGGTGATCACGCGTGACGTGCCGGCGGGCGCGTTGGCGATCGGTCGCGGCCAGCAGGTGGTCAAGGAGGGTTGGGCGACGCGGCTGAAGGGCAAGAAATCGTCCGGCCGCAAGCGGGCGCTCGCGTCCGATTAACCATCCCGACGACTGATACGCCTGCGGCCTGTCACACGCCGAAACGGATTGTGATTTCCGCCGTTTGTTAGGCCCGTTTAAACCCGGGCGAGGGATGATGGAGCACACGCGGGGGCTGCTCTCATGTGCGGGATTATCGGGATTCTCGGGCGCGAACCGGTCGCCGCTCAGATGGTCGATGCGCTCAAGCGCCTCGAGTATCGCGGCTACGACTCGGCCGGCGTCGCCACGCTCGAGCACGGGCGGCTGACGCGGCGGCGCGCCGAAGGCAAGCTCAAGAACCTGGAGCAGCGCCTGGCACGCGAGCCTCTCGCCGGCACGAGCGGCATCGGCCATACCCGCTGGGCCACCCACGGCCGGCCCAACGAGACCAACGCCCATCCGCACGCCACCGACCGCGTGGCCGTGGTGCACAACGGCATCATCGAAAACTTTCGCGAGTTGCGCCAGGAGCTCGAGGCCAAGGGGGCGAAATTCAAGACCGAGACCGACACCGAGGTCGTCGCCCACCTCGTCGCGGCCGAGATGAAGGCCGGCCGCTCGCCCGCCGATGCGGTCGCGGCGGCGCTGCCGCGCCTGCGCGGCGCCTTCGCGCTCGCCTTCCTGTTCGACGGCGAAGACGATCTCCTGATCGGCGCCCGCAAGGGTTCGCCGCTCGCGGTCGGCTACGGCGAGGGCGAAATGTATCTCGGTTCGGACGCGATCGCGCTCGCGCCCTTCACCGACGCGGTGAGCTACCTCGACGACGGCGACTGGGTCGTGGTCCGGCGCGGCGGTGTGCAAGTGCACGACGCGGCCGGACACCCGGTCAAGCGCACGGTCATCAAGTCGGCGGCGTCCTCCTTCCTGGTCGACAAGGGCAACCACCGCCATTTCATGGCCAAGGAAATCCACGAGCAGCCCGAGGTCGTCGGCCACACCCTCGCCAATTGCCTCGACATGACGGCGGAGCGCATCGCCCTGCCGATCGCGCTGCCGTTCGATTTCCGCCAGCTGCAACGCGTGGCGATCTCCGCCTGCGGCACCGCCTATTACGCCGGGCTGGTGGCCAAATACTGGTTCGAGCGCTTTGCCCGCCTGCCGGTCGAGATCGACATCGCGTCGGAGTTCCGCTACCGCGAAGCGCCGCTGCGCGAAGGCGATCTCTCGATATTCATTTCCCAGTCGGGCGAGACCGCCGACACGCTCGCCTCGCTGCGGTATGCGCGCGAGCAGAAGCAGCACGTGCTGTCGATCGTCAACGTGGCGACCTCGACCATTGCGCGCGAAAGCGACGTGGTCCTGCCGACCCTGGCCGGGCCGGAGATCGGCGTCGCCTCCACCAAGGCCTTCACCTGCCAGCTTGCGGCCCTCGCGTGCCTCGCGATCGCCGCCGGCCGCGCCCGCGGGGTTCTCGCGGAAGCCGACGAGCAGAAGCTGGTGCGTGCGCTCATCGAGGTGCCGCGTCACATGGCCGCCGCGCTGGCGATCGAGCCGGCGATCGAGCATCTGGCGCGCGATCTCGCCAAGAGCCGCGACGTGCTCTACCTCGGCCGTGGCACCAATTTCCCGCTCGCGCTCGAAGGCGCGCTCAAGCTCAAGGAAATCTCCTACATCCACGCGGAAGGCTACGCGGCGGGCGAGCTCAAGCACGGCCCGATCGCCTTGATCGACGAGACCATGCCGGTGATCGTCATCGCGCCCTACGACCGGGTGTTCGAGAAGACGGTCTCCAACATGCAGGAGGTCGCGGCGCGCGGCGGACGCATCATTCTGGTCACCGACCCGAAGGGCGCGCGCGAGGCCACGGTCGACTCGCTGGTGACGTTGACCCTGCCGGAAATGCCCGCGACCGTGACGCCGCTCGTCTATGCGATCCCGGTGCAGCTGATCGCCTACCATACGGCGGTCGTCCTGGGGACCGACGTCGATCAGCCGCGCAACCTGGCCAAATCGGTCACGGTCGAATGAATGCGGCGGGGCGCCGCAGGCGGTGCCGGCCTGATCGATCGCGCAATCCGGTGGCAATCCCGGCTATAATGGGATAACGCCCGTCGCCGAGATTGCGGAATGACCAGCCCGGAAATACCCAGCGTGCCAAGCGACATGCAGGATTCGATCGTGCCGAATGGCGCGGGTCCGGCGCCGGCCCCCTCCGGCCGCGGCCGCATCCGCAACTACTTTCTTACCGGTTTGATCGTCGCCGGGCCGGTCGCCATCACGATCTACCTGATCTGGTCGTTCGTCACCTGGGTCGACGGGCTGGTGCGGCCGTTCATTCCGCCCGCGTTCCGGCCGGAGACATATCTGCCGATCCCGGTCCCCGGGTTCGGCCTGATCATCGCGTTTCTCGCGCTCACCCTGCTGGGCTTTCTGACCGCCAACCTGGTCGGGCGCAAATTGGTGGAGTTCGGCGAGCGCATCCTCGGGCGCATGCCGGTGGTGCGGCCGCTCTATCGCGGCCTCAAGCAGGTATTCGAGACGCTGTTCTCCAAATCCGGCTCGACCTTCCGCACGGTCGGCCTGGTGGAGTTTCCGGCGCCCGGCATGTGGTCGCTGGTGTTCCTGTCGACGCCGCCCGGCACCGACATCACCGCGCGGCTGCCGTCGCAGGAGGAGCACGTGTCGGTATTCATGCCGTGCACGCCCAACCCGACCACCGGCTTCTTCTTCTTCGTGCCGCGCCGCGAGGTGATCGAGCTCGATATTTCGGTCGAGGCCGCCGCGAAGCTGATCATGACGGCCGGCATGATCCAGCCGGGCGTGAGCGAGCAAAACAGGCTGGCGGCGCTGGCTGAAACCGCGCGCACCACCCAGGCCGTGCGCGCCGTCGCCCCAGCCGATTGAGTCCGCTCACCCCGCCCGCAGCAGCCTGATCGCCTCGTCGCGCTCGAACAGATAGAGCAGGTGGCGCAGCGCCTCGCCGCGCGGCGTGGTGAGGCCGGGATCGCGCGCGAGAATGAGCGCCGCATCCTGGCGCGCCGGCTCCAGCAGGGCCGCGTGCACGTCGATGCGGGCGACGCGAAAGCCCGGCACGCCGCTCTGCCGGGTTCCCAGCAGGTCGCCTTCGCCGCGCAGCCGCAGGTCCTCCTCGGCGATGCGAAAGCCGTCCTCGGTCTCGCGCATGATGGCGAGCCGCGCCTTGGCGGTTTCCCCGAGCGGCGCCTTGTACAGAAGCAAGCAGGTGGAGCGGCCGCTGCCGCGCCCGATCCGCCCGCGCAGCTGGTGCAGCTGCGCCAGCCCGAACCGCTCGGCGTGCTCGATCACCATGACGGTCGCCTCCGGCACGTCGACCCCGACTTCGATCACGGTGGTGGCGACGAGCAGCTGGGTCTCGCCGGCCGCGAACCGCGCCATGGAGGCATCCTTCTCGGCACCCTTGAGGCGGCCGTGGATGAGGTCGACCGCCGGGCCGAAGCGTTGCTTGAGCTCGGCAAAGCGATCTTCGGCGGCCGCGAGGTCGGTCACTTCGGATTCCTCGACCAGCGGGCAGACCCAATAGACGCGCTCGCCGCGTTCGAGCGCGCGCCCGACGGCGGCCACCACGTCGGCGATGCGGCCGAGCGGCACGGTGCGGGTATCGACCGGCAGGCGCCCGGCGGGCTTCTCGCGCAGCTCGGATATATCCATGTCGCCGAAATAGGTGAGCACCAGGGTGCGCGGGATCGGGGTGGCGGTGAGCACCAGCACGTCGACCGCCTCGCCCTTGCGGGTGAGCGCCAGGCGCTGATGCACCCCGAACCGGTGCTGCTCGTCGACGATCGCCAGCGCGAGGTCCTTGAACACCACGTCGTCCTGAAACAACGCGTGGGTGCCGACCAGGAGATCGAGATCGCCCTGCGCCAGGCGCTCCAGCATCTGCTGGCGCTCGCGGCCGCGCTCCCGCCCGGTGAGGATCGCGATGCGGATGCCGGCGGCCTCGGCGAGCGGCGCCATGGTCTTGAGGTGCTGCCGCGCCAGGACCTCGGTCGGCGCCATCACGGCGGACTGCCGGCCGGCTTCGATGACGGCCGCGGCGGCGAGCAGCGCCACCACGGTCTTGCCCGAGCCGACGTCGCCCTGCAGCAGCCGCAGCATGCGCTCGGGCTTGCCCAGGTCGGCGATTATGTCGGCGACCGCACGGGTTTGCGAAGAGGTGAGCGAGTAGGGCAGGGCGCCTGCGATCTTTGCCCGCTTCGCGCCGTCGCCGACGTTGCGGTGGCCGCCCTGGCGCCGCGCATGGGCGCGCACCAGGGCGAGCGCCAGTTGTCCGGCGAGGAACTCGTCGAACGCGAGCCGCGACCAGGCGGCCGTGTCCGGCTGCACGTCGTCCGGCGTGCCCGGCCGGTGCAGCGCCCGCAGCGCATCGGCGAAAGCAGGCCAGCCACGCGCGGCAAGCCATGGCGCGTCCTGCCATTCCGGCAGTTGCGGCAAGCGGGCGAGCGCGGCGTCGACCGCCTTGCGCACTTGGCCGAGGCCGAGCCCTTCGGTCAGCGGGTAGACCGGCTCGACCAGGGGAAGCTGCTTGAAGCCCGCCTCGTCGACGACGCGGTCGGGGTGCACCATTTGCAGCATGCCGTCGTAAAGCGCGGTGGTGCCGGAGACGTAGCGCTTTTCCCCGACCGGAAAGAGCCGTCGCAGATAGTCGGGTCGCGCAACGAAATAAGTGAGGATGATGTCGTTGGTCTCGTCGCTGGCGTAGATCAGGTAGGGGGCGCGGCTGCGGCCGGGGGGCGGCGGCCGGTGCCGGTCGATCGTCACCTCCACCGTGACGAGCGTGCCGGGGACGACGTCGCGCAGCTTGGGGCGGGCCCGACGATCGATGGTGCCGGTGGGAAGATGGAACAGCAGGTCGACGATACGTGGGGGTTCGTCGTTGCGGCCGAACAGCCGCCCATAGAGCTTCTCGACCTTCGGCCCGACGCCTGGCACGGTGGCGATCGAAGCAAACAGGGGATTGAGCAGGTTCGGCCGCATCGATTTTGTTCAGCGGTTGGCAAGCTTGCGCCGCGTGATGGGCGCAACGCCCCCTGACACTGCGCGCGGGGGCCTCTATATAACCCATGCCCGGCCGCGTCCGGGCTTTTGGCGTTGCCGAGGCCCCCATGTCCGAGACGAACCAACCTGACGACGCGCTCGCCGTCCGCCGCCGCAAGGTCAAGTTCCGCGCGTGGCATCGTGGCATGCGCGAGACGGATCTGATCATGGGCCGGTTCGCCGACGCGTTCGTCGATCGCATGGCGCCGGCCGAGCTCGACGACTACGAACGGTTGATGGAGGTGCCGGACCCGGATCTGCTGGCGTGGATCATCGGCCAGCAGCCGCCGCCTGCAGCGCACGACACGGCGATGTTGCGGCGCCTGCGCGCGTTCCATCATGCGCCGCGTGAGGGCTGACGTCGCCATGGCGCGCTCGCCGGCCGAGCTCCTCAGCCTCGATCGACCGCTCACCCTTGCCGGCGTTGCCGACGGCGCCGAGGGGCTGGTGGCCGGCGATCTCGCCCGCGCGGTCGCCGCCAAGGCCGGCGCCGCGCCGACGAGCCTTGTGATCGTCTGCCGCGATGGCCCACGCCTCGCCCAGCTCGCGCGCGGGCTCGCCTTCTTTGCCCCCGACATCCTGGTCGAGCAGTTCCCCGCCTGGGACTGCCTGCCCTACGACCGGGTGTCGCCGCACGCCGCGATCGTCGCGCAGCGGATGATCGCGCTGTCGCGCCTGGCGCGGACCACCGGCCGCGACCGTCCCTCGGTGCTGCTCACCACGGTCAACGCGGCGCTGCAACGGGTGCCGGCGCGCAAGCTCGTGGCCGGCCAGGCGCTCTCCGCCGCGCCCGGCAACATGCTGCACATGGAAGGGGTGGTCGGCTGGCTCGAGCTCAACGGGTTCGTGCGCACCTCGACCGTGCGCGATGCCGGCGAATACGCGGTGCGCGGCGGCATCATCGACCTCTATCCGCCCGGCATGGACCTGCCGGTGCGGCTCGATTTCTTCGGCGACACGCTCGAGTCGATCCGCAGCTTCGATCCGGAAAGCCAGCGCACCGCCGGCCAGTTGCGGACCCTCGATCTGGTGCCGGTCAGCGAGTTGCAGCTCACCACCGAGACGATCCGCCGGTTCCGGCAGGGATACGTCGCCGAGTTCGGCGCGGCAACCCGCGACGACATGCTCTACGAGACGGTGAGCGAAGGCCGGCGCCACCCCGGCATGGAACACTGGCTCCCGCTGTTCCACGACCGGCTGGAGACCCTGTTCGACTACGTGCCGGGCTCGCCCGTCCTGACCGAGCCGCTGGCCGAGGACGCCGCGCGCGAGCGGCTTGCCCAGATCGCGGACTATTATGAGGCACGCCGGCAGGCGCTCAACACCGACGGGTCGGGCGCGCCGTACAAGCCGCTGCCGCCCGACCGGCTCTATCTCACCGAGACGGAATGGGCGGCGCGGCTGGCCGACCGACCGCTGGCGCGCGTGACGCCGTTCGCGGTGCCGGACGCCGCGGGCGTCGTCGACATCGGCACGCGCCAGGGCCGCAACTTCGCGGCGGAGCGCGCCGAGGCCGGCGCCAATGTGTTCGATGCGATGGCGACCCACGTGCACGCCCTGCAGGCGGCCGGCAAGCGCGTCGTCATCGCCCTGTGGAGCGAAGGCGCGCGCGAGCGCATGCACCACGTGCTCGCCGATCATCGGCTCGGCACGCTCGCCGACGTGGCGTCGTGGCCGCAGGCGCTGACGCGGCCCAAGTCGGAAGTGGCGCTGGCGGTGCTCGGCCTCGAAGCCGGGTTCGAGAGCGCGGACCTCGCCGTCATCGGCGAGCAGGACATTCTCGGCGACCGCCTGGTGCGGCCGCGCCGCGCCGCGCGCCGTGCCGCGGACTTCATCGCCGAGGCGACGAGCCTTGCGGCGGGCGATCTCGTCGTCCACGTGGATCACGGCATCGGCCGGTTCGTGCGCCTCGCCAACATCGAGGCGGCAGGCGCCCCGCACGACTGCCTGGAAATCCACTATGCCGGCGGCGACAAGCTGTTCCTGCCGGTCGAGAACGTCGAGCTGCTGTCGCGCTACGGCTCGGAGGAGGCGGGCGTCGAGCTCGATCGCCTGGGCGGCACCGGATGGCAGCTGCGCAAGGCCCGGCTCAAGCGGCGCATCCGCGAGATCGCCGACGAATTGATCAAGGTCGCGGCCGAGCGCCAGTTGCACGAAGCGCCGCGGCTCGCCGTGGGCCACGGTCTTTACGACGAGTTCTGCGCCGGCTTCCCGTACGAGGAAACCGACGATCAGCAGGCGGCGATCGACCAGGTGCTCGACGACCTCAACGCCGGCCGGCCCATGGACCGGCTGGTGTGCGGCGACGTCGGCTTCGGCAAGACCGAAGTGGCGCTGCGCGCGGCCTTCGTCGCGGTGATGAACGGCAAGCAGGTCGCGGTGGTGGTGCCGACGACCTTGCTGGCGCGCCAGCACGCCAAGACGTTCACCGAGCGCTTCCGCGGCGTTCCGGTGCAGGTCGCCCAGGCCTCGCGCCTGGTGTCCGCGGCCGAGCTTGCCAAGACCAGGCAGGCGCTGGCCGAAGGCACGGTCGACATCGTGGTCGGCACGCACGCGCTGCTGGCGAAGTCCGTCCGCTTCAAGAACCTCGGCCTCGTCATCGTCGACGAGGAGCAGCACTTCGGCGTGGCGCACAAGGAAAAGCTCAAGCAGCTGCGCGCCGAGGTGCACGTGCTCACGCTGACCGCGACGCCGATCCCGCGCACCCTGCAGCTGGCGCTCACCGGCGTGCGCGAATTGTCGCTGATCGCCTCGCCGCCCATCGACCGCCTGTCGGTGCGCACCTTCGTGTCGCCGTTCGACCCGCTGATCGTGCGCGAGGCGCTGCTGCGCGAGCGCTATCGCGGCGGCCAGGCGTTCTACGTCTGCCCGCGCATCGAGGACATCGCGGCCGCCAAGGACTTTCTCGACAAGAACGTGCCGGAAGCGCGCGTCGCCGTCGCCCACGGCCAGATGCCGGCGACGGTGCTCGACGACATCATGTCGGCCTTCTACGACGGCAAGTACGACGTGCTGCTGTCGACCACGATCATCGAATCCGGCCTCGATATTCCGACCGCCAACACGCTGATCGTGCATCGGGCCGACATGTTCGGCCTCGCCCAGCTCTATCAGCTGCGCGGCCGGGTGGGCCGCGCCAAGGTGCGCGCCTACGCGCTGTTCACCCTGCCGGCGGAGAAGAAGATCACGCCGCAGGCGGAGCGCCGCCTCACCGTGCTGCAGTCCCTCGACACGCTGGGCGCGGGATTCCAGCTAGCCTCGCACGATCTCGACATTCGCGGCGCCGGCAACCTGCTGGGCGAAGAGCAGTCCGGCCACATGAAGGAGGTCGGCTTCGAGCTCTACCAGCAGATGCTGGAAGAGGCGGTGCTCAGCCTCAAGGCCGGGGTCGCGGCGCCGGCCGCCGATCGCTGGTCGCCGCAGATCACCATCGGCACCCCGGTGCTCATTCCGGAGGACTATGTCGCCGATCTGTCGGTGCGGCTCGCGCTCTATCGCCGCCTGGCGGAGATCGAGGACGCGCGCGAGATCGACGCGTTCGGCGCCGAGCTGGTCGACCGCTTCGGCCCGTTGCCGCCGGAGGTCGACCATCTGCTGAAGATCGTCGCCATCAAGGGCCTGTGCCGCCGCGCCAACGTGGAAAAGATCGAGGCCGGGCCCAAGGGCGCGGTCATCACGCTGCGCGACAACACGTTCGCCAACCCGGACGCGCTTGTCGCCTTCATCCGCGATCAGGGCCCGTCCGCGCGCGTGCGCCCCGACATGAAGGTGGTGTTCTTCGCCGACTGGGAGCGCCCCGAGGATCGCCTCAAGGGCGCCGCCGGCGTCCTCAGCCGCCTTGCACGCCTGGCCGAGCGCGCGAAGGCGGCGTGAACGGCCGAGTTAATAACTCCGGCGTCAGTTCGATGCGCTTTTCCGCCGGTGTCCGCCGCTCGTGCACCGCGAGCAAGGTGACGATGGCCGAGACCAGCGCGCAGCCGGACAGGAAAAACAGGCCGGCCGTGAAGCTGCCGGTCGTGTCCCTGAGCCAGCCGACCGCGATCGGGCCGATCAGGCCGCCGAGGTTGCCGAGCGAATTAATGCCGGCGATGGCGGCGGCCGCCGCCGTGCCGCTGAGGAAGGTCGAGGGCAGCGGCCAGAACGACGTCTTCATGCCGTAGAAGCCGATCGTCGCCAGCGACATGCCGACGAGCGCCCAAAGGCTGCCGCTGAGCCACGCTGCCGCGAACAGTCCGATCGCACCGGCGAGGCAGGTGAAGAACAGGTTCCAGCGGCGCTCGTGCATGTGGTCGGTGACGTAGCCGCAGATGATCATGCCGACGGTGCCGACGACGTAGGGTATCGGGGACACGAAGCCGGTCATCAGGGTCGAGACGCCGAGCTGCTTGATCATCTGCGGCAGGAAGAGGACGAGGCCGAGGCTCGCCGTGCCGATTCCCAGATAGATCACCGACAGCGCCAGGACGCGCAGATTGAGGAGCGACTGCAGCACGGAATAAACCCGGACCTGCTCGACCGCGCTGCGTTCGGCGGCGAGCTCGGCGATGAGCCACTCGCGCTCGTGCGGCTCGAGCCAATGTGCCTTGGCCGGCCGATCGGTCAGATAGAACAGCACAACGACGCCGAGGAGCACCGCGGGCGCCGCTTCGCACAGGAACAGCCAGCGCCAGCCGGCGAGCCCGAGCAGGCCGTCGAGCGCGACCAGCAACGAGGTCGAGATCGGACCGCCGAGGAAGATCGCGATCGGGATCGCGGTCATGAACCAGCCGACCACCCGCCCGCGATAGCGCGCCGGGAACCAGTAGGTGAAGTAGAGGATCATGCCGGGGAAGAAGCCCGCCTCGCACACGCCGAGCAAGAAGCGCACGCTCGCGAAGCTGGTCGAGCCGGTGACGAACGCGGTCGCGGCGGAAAACAGGCCCCAGGTGATCATGATGCGGGCGATCCACACCCGCGCGCCGATCTTCTCCAGGATGATGTTGCTCGGAATCTCGAACAGACAATAACCCCAGAAGAACGCGGTCGCTCCCAAGGCATAGACCGTGGCCGTGAAGCCCAGGTCCTTGTTCATGGTCAGCGCCGCGAACCCGACATTGATGCGGTCGAGGTAGCAGATGAAATACGCCAGGAACAACAACGGCAGCAGCCGCAGATAGACCTTACGGATGGTCGTCCGCTCGATATCGGCGTTCATGATGGCCCTCCCCAGGGAAGAATTTTCGCAGCGTTTTTTATTGTGCGGCGGTATCGCTTGAGCGATCGCCAAGTCCAGCATAGCACTAAAACGCCGCGCCTTGAGAGAAAGGCGCGGGCGCTCACCCGGCCATGAGCTCGAGCACGGCGTCGGCGAATTGGCGCGGCGCTTCCGCCGGCAGGTAGTGGCCGGCAACCGGGATCACCCGCCGCTGGTAGAAGCCGGTGAAGTGGCGCTCGTGTTGTTCCGACTGCCCCGGCGGACCGACGCCGGACGCTTCGCCATGCAGCACGATCGTCGGGACCGGGATTTTCGGCTGTGCCGCCAAACGCTGCTCGATCGGCTCCAGCGCGGGGTCGCCGGGCGCATAGCCGTAACGGTGGCGATAGGATTGGATGACCACGTCGACGAAATCCGGATTGTCGAACGACGCGGCGCTCCGCCCGTAGGTGGCGTCGTCGAACGGCCAATTGGGCGACCACAGGCGCCACAGCAGCCGGCAGAATTCCCGCCGGTTGGCGGTTAGCCCGGCGCGCCCGCGCTCGGTGTGGAAATAGTACTGATACCAGAACCGGTATTCCTGCTCGGGCGGCAGGGGATTGGCGGCGGCGGCAATGTTCTGGATGTTGTAGCCGCCGCCCGACACCAGGCCGCGCACGCGTTGCGGCCACAGCGCGGCGACGATGCAGGCGGCGCGGCCGCCCCAGTCGTAGCCGGCAAGCGCCGCGCGCTCGATGTGCAGCGCGTCGAGGAGGTCGAGCAGATCCTGGCCGAGCGCCGCCTGCTGCCCCGACCGGGGCGTGGCGGTCGACAGAAAACGTGTCGGGCCGTAGCCGCGCAGGTAAGGCACCACGACCCGGCATCCGGCGGCAGCGAGCGGCGGCACCACGTCGTCGTAGGCGCGCACGTCATAGGGGAAACCGTGCATGAGCAGCACGGGCGTGCCCTCCGGCGGCCCGCTATCCTCGTAGGCGATCTCCAGCGTCCCGGTGCGAACGCGCTTGAGCACGCCTTGGCTCACCTCGTGTCCCCCGGGTGCGCTCAGCCGGATTGCGCGGGCATCTCTTCGGCCGGCTGCTCGCTGCGGCGGGCATATTCGGAAGCGGCGCGGGCGATCGCATCGGCGAGATATTCCGGCGACTGGGCGCCGGAGACGGCGACCACGTTGCCGAGGATGAAGCACGGCACGCCATCGATGCCGGCCTCCTTGGCGGTTTCCGCTTCGCGCGTGACCCGTTCCACGTCCGCGTCGCCGGCGAGGAGGTTGCGCACCACATCGCCCTCCATGCCGCAATCGACCGCCGCCCCGACCAGCACCTCGCGGTCGGACAGGTCGGCGCCTTCGGCGAAATAGAGCTCCATCAGCCGCTGCTTCATGCGGCCGGCGGCGCCGGTGTTGCGCGCCCACAGGATCAAGCGGTGGCAATCGAGCGTGTTGGGTTGGCGGGCAATCTTGTCGAGCGCGTAGACGAGGCCTTCCTCGGCCGCCGCCTGCTGCACGCGGTGCGCCATGCCGGCATAACGGTCGACCGAGCCGAACTTGGTCTCCAGGTAGGTCTTGCGGTCGATGCCCTCGCGCGGCACCCAGTCGTTGAGGAAATAGGGCCGCCAGCGCAGCTCCACCTTGATGTCGGGGGTGAGCGCCAGGGCTTTTTCCAGGCGGCGCTTGCCGATGAAGCACCACGGGCAAACAACGTCGGAAACGATATCGATCGGCATTGCGGCGGGCGCTGAGGAGGCCATGGTCGGGGCTTTCGGTTGATCAGCCCGAAGGTAGGCGGCGGATCGGCTCGCCGCAACCGCGCGGGGGGCTCACGCCGCCGAGGCGCGGCCCGGCCGCTTGTCGCGGAAGGCGCCGACGACCAGCGGATTGGTGCCCTGCTCGGCGAGCTTGTCGCGGATGGCGCCGCGGTCGTTGCCGACGCCCGCGAGGCGATGGCCGGCAAGCACGTCGGGCAGCGCGGCGACCGACCCGTCCGCGTCGATGGGCGCGACCAGATCCTGCAGGTCGCGCAGGGCAAACCGGTAGCCGCCGACGCTCACGATCCCGGCGGGCGGCCCGTCGATGACGAGGCGCTCGGCCGTGCGGTCGAAATGGCACGGAAAGGCAGTATCGACAAAGCCATCCGCACCGATCTTCAAGTTAAATTGGTCGCCGCGCGCGCTTCCGGGCGGGCACGGATGCGCTGGCACCATGGCGCCGCGCATGGCGAGGGTGCCGGCGGCGCTGCGGACGAGCTCGACCGCGGCAGTCGCGGCGCCGTCGTGTGCGCGGGATTGCGCCGGAAGCGCCGCCGGCATCCCGTCCGCCCCGCGGCGCAGCGCAACCAGACCGACTTCCCCGAACACCGGCACGTCGACAAGGCTGTCGCCTCCGGGCCACGCCGGGCTCGCGCCCATGCGCTCGGGCGCGCGCCAGACCGCCACGATGGTCGTCGGGGCGGGCGAACCGATGAGCCCGGCCTCGACCATGCGCGGCAGCAAGGGGCCGGGGAGGAGGGCGACGTCGCAGCGTTGCCTCGCCAGCACGGCCGGGTTGAACGGCTGGTGCAGCCACAAGGTCCCGCCGCTCAGCAGCCAGGGCACGACGGTCGCGCCGATGCCGGCGAACGACGCCGTCAGCAATGCGCCGAGCAGGGTGGCGCCGGAGGCGATGCCGGCCGCGCCGGCCACCGCCTCGCCGCCGGCGATCAGCTCGCGATGGCTGCGCGCCACCGGCACCAGTCCGTCGAAGGTCACGTCGAAGGTCACGACCGCGATGCGCCCGGCGGGATCGCCGGCGCGGTCGAGGGCGGGCGGGGGCGCCGGCAGGGCGGCGTCGAAAACCTCATCGAGCGGGATGATGCCGTCCGGAACCGCGTGGCCAAACCCGCACACGAAGCGGATGGCGAAAGTTTCCGCCGCGACATGCATGGCAAGCTCGGCGTGATCGCTATCGCCGACCCGGCGGCAGGATACGAGCACGCGGGCGCTGATCCGGCCGAGCGCCGCGCAGGCTTCCGCCTGCCGCCACAGCAGCGGCAGCGGCGCCGCGATCAAGCCGGCGCGCAGCACGCCCATCAAGGTCAGCACGCTTTCCACGGTATTGGGCAATTGCAGCGCCACGATCGCGCCGGCCGGCAGGCCAAGCGACGTGAGCAGGCTGGCGATGGCCGAGACGACGCGATCGGCCTCGGCCCAGGTCAGGCGCCGCGGCGCGCCGTCGGTGAAGCCTTCGCGATCGGGGGGATCGAGCAGGGCGGGCGCGTCGGGTCGCGCCGCGACGGCGCGGCGGAACAGGTCGTCGAGGGTCGCCCCGCCGTCGCGCGGCGCGGCGGCCGGTGCGCCGCCCGCGGTCGTTGCGCCAGGAGTTCCGTCGGGAATCACGTGAGCCCCTTCACGATTGTCTCATTGGGTCGCCGCCTGATGCCACCAGGTTTCCGGCAGATAGCCGTACAGCGAAGTCCTGGCCGGACGCTCGATGTACGCCCAGCGGGCGATCCACTGATCGGGCGTATGGAACAGCGGCACGGCGTAGAAGCCGGATATCAGCACGCGGTCGAGCGCGCGCACCGCCGACACGAAATCGTCGCGGCTGTCCGCCCGCAGCATGGCGTCGATCATGGCGTCGATCGCCGGATTTTTCGCGCCCATGTAGTTGCGGGAGCCGTCGGCGTCCGCCGCCGCCGATCCGAAGTAGAAGCCTTGCTCGTTGCCGGGCGACAGCGACTGATCCCAGCGAAATTCGATCATGTCGAAATCGAAGGTCTGGCTGCGCCGCTCGTACTGGACGGCGTCGACCATGCGTACCCGCGCCGCGATGCCGGCGCGCTTGAGGTCGCGGGCAAACGCCAGCGCCAGACGCTCCTGGTCCTTGGTGGTCACCAGGATCTCGAAGGTGAACGGCCGTCCGCTCGCACGCTCGCGCAGCTCGGTGCCCTGGAGTTCCAGGCCTGCGGTGGACAGCAACGCCAGCGCCCGCTTGACGGTCTCGCGGTCGCGGCCCGAGCCGTCGCTCTCCGGCGGCGTCCATGTCCCCGCCATCACGTCGGGCCGAACCGCGTCCGGGAAAGCAGCCAGCAGCTTTCGCTCGCGCGCATCGGCCGGCCGGCCGAGCGCCGAGAGCGCGGAGGCCTCGAAATAGCTTCCCGTGCGCCGGTAGAGATCGAAGAAATAGTTGTGATTGATCCACTGGAAATCGAACAGCAGCCCGATCGCCTCGCGCACGCGGATGTCGGCGAACAGCGGCCGGCGCGTGTTGAACACGAATGCGGCCATGCCCTTGGGCTGCCCGTTCGGCAGCGCTTCCTGGACGGTGCGTCCCTCGCGCGCGGCGGAAAAGTCGTAGCCGGTCTTCCAGCGCCCCGGATCGAGCTCTTCGCGCACGTCGTAGAGGCCGCGCTTGAAGGCATCGAAATGAACGTTGCCGTCCCGGTAGAAATCGAAACGGACCTCGTCGAAGTTCCACAGGCCGCGATTGACCGCGAGCGCGGCGCCCCAATAGTCGCGGTTGCGTTTGAGCGTCATGCTCTTGCCCGGGTCGACCGCGCTCACGACGTATGGACCGCTGCCGATCGGCGGCGTGAACGAGGTCTCCTCGAACCGGTCGGGGTCGATCGCGTGCTTCGACAGCACCGGCATGAGCGCCAGGATCAGCGGCAGCTCGCGATCGCCGGCATCGGCGAGATCGAACCGCACGCCACGGTCGCCGACCGGCGTCGCGTTGGTCGCCTTGCTGTAATAGGCGCGCATGTTCGGCCGGCCTTTTTGCCGCAGCAGGTCCCAGGAGAAGATCACGTCCGCGGGCGTGACCGGCGATCCGTCGGAGAAGCGCGCAGCCGGGTCGAGGGTGAACGTGACGAAGCTGCGCGCCGCGTCGGTGTCGATGGTCTTGGCAAGCAGGCCATGGAGCGTGAACGGCTCGTCGTAGCCGCGCGTCATCAAACTTTCGACGACGTAACCGCGGATTTGCGGGATCGCGAGGCCCTTGACGATGAAGGGATTGAGGCTGTCGAAGGTGCCGAGCACGCCTTCCACCAGGCGGCCGCCCTTGGGCGCCACCGGATTGGCGTAGGCGAAGTGGGCGAAGCCGGGCGCGAGCGCCGGCCGGCCATGCATGGCGATGGCGGGCGCCTCTTCACCGCGGCTCGGCACGGCGCATGCCACGGCGATCGCCCAAGCGGCGGCGGCGAGCGCGACGGCGCGCCGCAACGAGCGCGCGGAAAGGACGCACGGCCGGGCGGCTGCTCCGGTCACGGTGACGGGCTCGATTCGGTTTGCACCACTGCAATTTATCACAACGGACCCGCCCGTTAGACCCGCCCGTTTCCCACCATCCCGATTGGCAACAAGGCTGGAAACGTGAGCGGAATTGGGCTATCACCGGTGCCAGGGGGCGTCACGTTGTCGCCGTAATTGGCGAAGAGACAGCCTGCGGAATAGCCTGAATAATATCGGGTGCGCGTCGAGCGGCGAAGCGATGCGCGAGCGGGCGGAAGAGGATCAATCATGGACTTTCGGATCGCGTTCGCGCCGGCTTGCTCGGCGGCACGCACGTTCGCCGTAATCGCGGCGACGACAGCCGTTGCGCTGGTCGGCGCCGCAGGTGTGCAGGCCCAGACCCCTCCGCCAGCCCCGAAGGCGCAGGCGCCGGCCAAGGCCCAGCCGAAAGCGCCCGCCAAGCAACCCGCGCCAGCGCAAGCCGCGCCGCAGCAACCCGCGCAGCCGCCCGCCGCCGCGGGCCAGCCGCAGCAAATTCCTCTCGTCTACTCGGCCTGGGTCAAGTTGTGCGGAAAGAATCAGCAGGACCCCAACGCCAAGGAACTCTGCCAGACGATGAAGGAAGCGCATATGGAATCCGGCCAGTTCGTGGCCGCGGCGGCGCTCATCGAAATGGCGGGCGAGCAGAAGAAGATTCTGCAGCTCATCCTGCCGACCCGCCTGCTGCTGCCGCCGGGGACCCGCGTCACCGTCGATGCGAACCCGCCGAGCGACGGACCGTTGATCATCTGCGCGCCGGAATTCTGCATGGCGCAGCATGAGGTGACCGACGACTTCGTGGCCAAGCTGAAGGCCGGACAGACGCTGCAGGTCCAGGCGATCAACGACCAGAAGCAGACGGTGAGCTACCTGCTGCCGCTCGCCGACTTCGCCAAGGCGCATGACGGTCCGCCCACCGATCCCAAGGTGCTCGAGGAGCAGCGCAAGGACGCGCAGAAGAAGATGCAGGACGAGCTGCTCAAGCGCGGCGAGGATGCGCAAAAGCGGCTGCAGCCCGGCCAGCCGCCGCCGACCAAATAGACCGGCCGCCTGCCTGCACGAGGGTTTCGGGAGGCGCGCTTGGCGCGCCTCTTTTCGTTTGGCGTCCGTTCAGTTGAGCTGCGCGTTGCGCGGGCGGAAGCTGCCCTTGCCGTCGGGCTCGAACTCCTCGGCGACCTGCGGATGGCGGATCGGCTCGCCGGAATTGTCGGGAAGCAGGTTCTGCTCCGACACGTAGGCGATGTACTCGCTCTCGGCGTTCTCGGCGAACAAATGATAGAATGGCTGGTCCTTGTGCGGCCGCACCTCGGCCGGGATCGACTCATACCATTCGTCGGTATTGCTGAAGGTCGGATCGACGTCGAACACGACGCCGCGGAACGGGTACAGCCGGTGCCGGACGATCTGGCCGATCTTATATTTGGCTTTACGCGCATTGCTCATGGCCAAGCCATAGTTGGATTCCGCGCCTGGCGCCAGTGGGGGTTGGCACCGCCGCTCAGGCTGGCCCGAGCGCGTAGGCTGCCGCAAGGTCCGGGTCCTTGGCGGCGACCAGCCGGGCAAGGTCGACCAGCACCTTGGCCTGCTTCCAGGTGGCGTCGTCCTGCATCTTGCCGTCGATCATGACCGCGCCGCTTCCGTCCGGCATGGCGTCGATGATGCGGCGCGCAAACTTGACCTCGCCGGGATCGGGCGAAAACACCCGCTTGGCGATGGCGATCTGGGAGGGGTGCAGGGACCAGGCGCCGACGCATCCCATCAGGAAGGCGTTGCGGAACTGCGCCTCGCAGGCAGCCGGGTCGGAGAAATCGCCGAACGGTCCGTAAAACGGCTTGATGCCGGCGGCCGCGCAGGCGTCGACCATCTTGCCCAGGGTATAATGCCACAGGTCCTGCTGGAACGCGGCGCGCGGCGTTGCGCCGGCGTCGGCAAGAACCTTGTAGTCGGGATGCCCACCGCCGACCCGGGTGGTCTTCATGGCGCGCGAGGCGGCGAGATCCGCCGGTCCGAGGCTCATGCCGTGCATGCGCGGCGACGCCGCCGCGATCGCCTCGACATTGTTCACGCCCTGGGCGGTTTCGAGGATGGCGTGAATGAGGATCGGCTTGTCGACGCCGTGCCGCGCCTCGAGCTGGGCCAAAAGCTGGTCGAGGTAATGGATGTCCCACGGCCCCTCGACCTTGGGCAGCATGACCACGTCGAGCTTGCGCCCGATCGCGGCGACGATCTCCGTCACGTCGTCGAGCGCCCACGGTGAATTGAGCGCGTTGATCCGCGTCCACAGCCCGGTCGCGCCGAAATCGACCGCCTTGCCCATCTCGACGAACCCGCGCCGCGCCGCGTCCTTGGCGTCGGCCGGAATGGCGTCCTCGAGATTGCCGAGCACCACGTCGACCTGGCGCACCAGCTCCGGGACCTTGGCGCGCAGCTTGTCGAGGTGCGGGGGCACGAAATGGATCAGGCGCTCGAGCCGCACCGGCAGTTCGCGCCACGGCGGCGGAGCCCCGACGGCGAGCGCCTTGTAGAAATCGCGCGCGAGCTTCATGCGCCCTCCGATCGTGCGCGCCCCAGGAGGCGGCGGCGCCATGGCGGGCCGTTTAGAGCAGGGCCGGCCGCTCGCCAAGCCGCTTTTCGCGCCAGTGACGGCAGCCTACTGTGGCTTAGCTCTTCACCGTGAACCCATCCCCATGTCGCAACCCCTGTCCGGTGTCCTCGTCCTCGACTTCACCACCCTGCTGCCGGGTCCGCTCGCCACCCTGATGCTGGCGGAGGCGGGCGCCGAGGTGATCAAGATCGAGCGCCCCGGCGGCGAGGAGGCGCGCCGCGGCTCGCCGCCGTTCGACGGCATGGCATCGGGCTTTGCCTTGCTCAATCGCGGCAAGGAGGGCCTCGTGCTCGACCTCAAGGACGCGGGCGACCGGGAACGGCTGATGCCGCTGATCGCGCGGGCGGACGTGCTGGTGGAGCAGTTTCGCCCCGGCGTGATGGACCGGCTGGGGCTCGGCTACGCGGCGGTTCAGAAAATCAATCCGCGCCTCGTCTACTGCTCGATCACGGGCTACGGCCAGAGCGGCCCGCGCGCCCAGGAGGCCGGCCACGACCTCAACTACATCGGCGCGACCGGCCTCGTGGCGCTGCAGCCGGGACCGCTCGACCGGCCGGTCGTCCCGCCGGCGCTCATCGCCGATATCGGCGGCGGCACCATGCCGGCCGTGATCAACATCCTGCTCGGCTTGCGCCAGCGCGATGCGAGCGGGCAGGGCAGTCACATCGACATCGCCATGACCGACGCCATGTTCACGTTCGAGTGGCTGGCGCTCGCGGTCGGCCAGGCGACCGGCCGTTATGCCGGGCCCGGCGAATTGCGCACCTGCGGCGGCTCCGCGCGCTACCAGCTGTATCCGACCCGCGACGGCAAGCTCGTCGCCTGCGGGGCGCTCGAGCAGAAATTCTGGCAGGCGTTCTGCGCCACCATCGGGCTTGCGGCGAATTTCGTCGAGGATCGGGCCAACCCCGCCGGCACCAAAGCGGCCGTTGCCGCCATCATCGCCGGGCAGACGGCCGAGCATTGGCGCCCGAAATTGGCCGCCGCCGACTGCTGCGCCACGATCGTCGCCTCGCTGGAAGAGGCGTTGCGCGACCCGCATTTCCAGCAGCGGGGGCTGTTCGCCTACACGGTTGCCGGCCCCTCCGGGGCGACGATGACGGCGCTGCCGGTCCCGGTCGTCCCGCAGTTCCGCGAACCGGCCGGGACGGTCAAGCGCGCACCGGAATTGCCTCATTAACGCAGCGGTGTAGCCAGGAAAGCTCAGACGACACGGAAGCGCGCTACAGCGCCTCGCCCCGCATCAGGCGCGGCTCGAACCCGGACGGCGCCACCCCCTCGCGCATGACCGCCCGACGCAGCGGACCGATCTGGTCGACCAGATAGAGGCCCAGGCCGCGCAAGCCATGCACCGGCAGGAAGTCCGCGAGCAGGCTGCGGTTGAGGAGGTCGACCGCGACCGTGCGGCCGCCCACGTCGGGACGGCGAAGCCTGTCGTATCGGGCGAGCACGTGGTCGGAGCCGATGTCGGCGCCGTCACGCTGGGCCGCAACGGCAAGCTCGCCGATCGTCGCGGCATCGCGCAGGCCGAGATTGAGCCCCTGGGCGCCGATCGGCGGCACCAGGTGGGCGGCCTCGCCGACGAGGGCGATGCGGCTGGCGGCGAAGCGCTCGGCGGTTTCGACGCCCAGGCGGAACACGCCGCGACCGGGCTCGACCGTGACCTTGCCGAGGATCGAATGGGCGCGCTGCTCGATCGTCTGCGACAGGGCATCGGGCTCGAGCGCCGCCAAGCGTTCCGCTTCCGCCGGCGCGACCACGCACACCAGGCTCGACCGGTCGCCGGGCAGCGGCACGAGCGTGCAGGGGCCAGTCTCCGTATGGAACTCGGTCGATACGCCGTCATGCGGCCGTGAATGGGCAAAGTTGAGGGTCAGCGCCGCCTGCGGATAGGTAAAGCCGTCGGTCGCGATGCCGGCGGCGGCCCGGCACAGCGACTTGCGGCCGTCGCTCCCCACCACCAGCAAAGCCGTGATGCTGCGGCCGTCCACCAACGCGACGACGACGTTGCGCTCGCCGACCGTCACCGCCGCGGCGGCCGCGTCGATGCGCGTCAAATGGGCGAGCGCGGCCGCCCGCGCCTCCAGCGCGGCGACGAGATGGCGGTTCTCGATGTTGGACCCGAAGGCTTCGAGCCCGATTTCGGACGCGGAAAACGACACCTCCGGCGCGCGCAGCAGCCGTTGCGTCTCGTCGACCAGCCGGATCGTCCGCAGCGGCGCAGATTGGGCGCGGCACGCGTCCCACACCCCGAGCACGTCGAGCGCCGCAACCGAGCCGGCGAGGAGCGCGGAGGTGCGGTTGTCGGCGCGCTCCGGGCGCCTGGCGATCAGCACGGTCTCGATCCCGGCCACCGCAAGCGCAATCGCGGCGGTGAGCCCCGCGGGGCCGGCCCCCACGACCACGGTCTCGGCCGTCATGTCCGGTGTGTTTTGCGGCGTCATCGCCTGCCTGTCCTACCGCGTCAGCCCCGATGTGACGAGCCGAAGGCCGATTTCGCTTCGCCGGCCCATGCGCTACACCCACCGGACAGACCGGAACCCACGATGGCGACCGCCAACGACCACGCGCCGGACCTTGCGGCGGCGCCCATGCGCCCGGCGGGACTGGCCGCGCGCCCGCGCCTCGTGGCCGCCCTGGCGATCCTGGTGCTGGCCGCGACCGGCGGGGTCTATCTCGGCCTGATGGTCGCCGACGCGGCGCAATCTGGCAGCCTCGGCCGCGCGCTGTTCGACGCGCTGTGCCGCGCGGATTTCGCCCGCGAGACATCGCCCGGTCGCTTTGCGCTGGTGCTGCTCATGTGGTGCGCCATGGTGCTCGTCATGATGGTGCCGACCGCAAGCCCCATGGTCATGACCTACGCGCAGATCGCCGACACCGCCGCCCGCAAGGGGGAGCGGGTCGCTTCCCCGCTCGTATTGATCGCGGGGTTCACCGCGGTGTGGTTCGGCTTTGCGCTCGCGGCCACCGTCCTGCAGGCGGCGCTGGTCGCGGCGGCCCTGCTCGATCCATCGCTGCGCATTGCCGGCGGACTGCTGTCGGGCGCGACCTTCCTCGCGGCCGGCGCCTACCAGTTTTCCGCCCTCAAGCATGCCTGTCTCACCCGCTGCCGGCAGCCGTTTCCGTTCTTCTTCGCCAACTGGACGGCGCAGCCCGCCGGCGTGTTCCGGCTGGGATTGCGCCAGGGCGTCTATTGCGTCGGCTGCTGCTGGGCGATGATGCTCGTCATGTTCGCGGTCGGCGTCATGAACGTCGCCTGGATGGCGGCGCTCGGCGTCGCCATGGCGATCGAGAAGATGGGCACCGGCCTGCGCTTCACCCGCGTGATCGGCGCGGTCCTGGTGACGATCGGCGTCGTCGTGCTCGCATGGTCGATCGCGGCGCACTGGCCGGCGTCAAGCGGATAACAAGGAGTTGCTCGTGGCGGACGCGTGGAAGCTCAAGGGCGATTACGTCATGTCGTGCAATTGCACGGTGTTCTGTCCGTGCGTGATTTCGCTTGGCCAGCACCCGCCGACCGAAGGCTATTGCCAGACCTGGGCCGGCATCCGCATCGAGGAAGGCCGTTTCAACGACACCGATCTCGCCGGCATCAATGTCGGGCTGATCATCGACATCCCGGGTCCGCTGGCGCGCGGCAACTGGACCGCCGGCCTGTTCATCGACGAGCGCGCCTCGATCTACGCTGTCAAGGCGCTGACCCGCATTTTCACCGGCCGCGCCGGCGGCTCGACCGGCCTGCTGAAAATCCTGGTCGGCAGCTTCCTCGGCGTGCAGCAGGCCAGGATCGACTACCGCATCGAGGGCGACACGCGCATTTTCCAGATTCCAAAAATCATCGACGGCGTGGTGACGCCGATCCGCGGCAAGCAGAAGGGCGACGTCGTCATCCGCAACAGCGGCTACTGGGTGGCGCCCGACATCGTGGTGGCGCGCGCCGAGACGTCGCGGGTGCGCGCCTTCGGCCGCAACTGGAACTTCGCCGGCCGCTCGGCCGAGCTGTGCCGGCTCGACTGGAGCGGCGATTGAGCATGGCGCCGGAGGGCGACGCGGATACCGGCGGACCGGCCGCTGCTTCGCCGCTCGTGCGTGCGGCGGCCTTCGGCGTCCATGTGCTCACCGCGTCCGGGGCCGCGCTCGCCCTGCTGTCGCTGCTCGCGGCAGCCGAGCGGCGCTGGCCGCTGATGTTCATGTGGCTGGGGCTGGCGCTGATCGTCGACACCATCGACGGGCCGATCGCGCGGCGCGTGCGTGTCGCCGAACTGCTGCCGCGCTGGGCCGGCGATGTGCTCGATCTCGTGGTCGACTTCCTCACCTATGTGTTCGTCCCGGCCTTCGCGATCGCCGGCGGCGGGTTCCTGCCGGGCAATGCCGGCATGCTCGCCGGTGTCGTCATCGTGACCACCGGCGTGCTCTACTTCGCCGACCGTCGGATGAAGACCGCGGACAATTACTTCCGCGGCTTTCCGGCGGTGTGGAACGCAGCCGCCTTTCTCCTCTTCCTGCTGCGGCCCGGCCCGTGGATCGCCGGCGCGATGATTCTCGTGCTGGCGGTTCTCACCTTCGTGCCCATCGTGTTCATTCATCCGTTCCGCGTGGCCCGCCTGCGTGCGTTCAACGCCGTGCTGCTGGCGATTGCGCTCGTGCTCATCGTCGTGGCGATTGCCCGCGACCTGGCGCCCGGCCCCTGGGTGACCGTCGGCCTGTGCGCGATCTGCCTCTATTTCCTCGTCGCCGGGCTGTGGCGGCAGAGCCCCGATGCACGCGTGGACGGCCCCTGATGCCGGCGCTCCTGAGCGATCCGCATGCCTGGGCGGCGCTCGCCGCGCTGACCGCCCTCGAGATCGTGCTCGGCATCGACAATGTGGTGTTCATTTCCATTCTGGTGGCGCGGCTGCCGCCCGATCGCGGACGCCGCGCGCGCCGCCTGGGCCTGGCGCTGGCGCTGGTGTTCCGCCTCGCGCTGCTGTTCGCCCTGACCGCGCTCATCAAGCTGACGCAGCCGGTCGTCACCGTGCTGGGCAACGAATTTTCCTGGCACGACATCGTCCTGATCGCCGGCGGCCTGTTCCTCATCGCCAAGGGTACGCGCGAGATCCATGCGGAGATCGAGGGCCCCGAATCTGATGCGGCCAGCGGGATGGACGCCGGCAAGGCGTTCTTTTCCGTCATCGTCCAGATCGTGGTCGTCGACCTCATTTTCTCGCTCGATTCCATCATCACCGCGATCGGCCTGGCGCAGAACATCGAAATCATGGTCGCGGCCGTGATCATCGCCGTCGTCGTCATGTACGCCGCCTCCGGCGCGGTCGCGCAGTTCATCACCGCGCACCCCACCACCAAGATGCTCGCCCTTGCGTTCCTGTTGATGATCGGCGCCGCCCTGGTAGCGGACGGCTTCGACATTCACGTTCCGCGCGGATACATTTATTTCGCCATGGCCTTTGCGGCCGCGGTCGAGACCATCAACGTCATCGCCGGCCGCAATCGCCGGCCGTGACATCCCAGCAAGGACTCCCAGATGCCAGACGCACCCATTCTGATCGTCGCCGGCGGCAGCCGCGGCATCGGCGCCGCGGCGGCGCGGCTTGCCGGTGCCCGTGGTTTCGACGTGGCGGTCAATTACCTGCGCGACGACAAGGCCGCCGCCGCGGTGGTCGCCGCCATCCGTCAGTCCGGCCGCCGGGCAATCGCGGTCAAGGGCGACATGGGGCGGGAAGAGGACATCGCCGGCATGTTCGCGACGGTCGAGCGCGACCTCGGGCCGCCCACGCACTTGATCTACAGCTGCGGCATCACCGGAGGCTCCTCCCGCGTCGAGACCGTCGCCACCGCCACCCTGCGCGAGGTGTTCGACGTCAACGTCATCGGCGCGCTGATCTGCGCGCGCACCCTCATCAAGCATGCCTCGACCCGGCACGGCGGCCCGGGCGGCGCCATCGTGATGCTGTCGTCGGCCGCCGCGACCATCGGCAGCGCCGGCGAATACATCTGGTACGCCGCCTCCAAGGCGGCGGTCGACACGATGACGCTGGGGCTCGCGCGCGAGCTGGCCGGGGAGGGCATCCGCGTCAATGCGGTGGCGCCCGGCCTGATCGCGACGGAGATTCATCCGCCCGGCCGGCTGGAGCGCCTGGTCCCGTCGACCCCGATCGGCCGCGCCGGCACCACCGAGGAGGTCGCCGAGGCGATCCTGTTCCTGCTGTCGGAGCAAGCCTCCTACGTCACCGGCAGCGTGCTGCGCGTCGGCGGCGGGCGATGAGGCGTTTCTACGCTTCAAGATTGACATCAAAAGAAGAGCACGTTGTACTTTATCCGCGGCGCGGCGGCGATCTCTCGCCGCATCGCCGATCCCAAAGCAACGGCCGCCTCGAGCCCGCGGAACGATGGCGTCCTGCCGCCGGCTTGGCCGCGTGGAAATCGAGGAGCGCTGCATGGCCGAATCCACGCGTTTGACCCGTCGCGGCGCAATCGGCGGAACGATCGCCGCCCTGCTGGCGGCGACCGGCCGGCCGATCGACGAAGCCAAGGCGCAATTGGTCGCTGCCGCGGGCGGGAACGCCGGAACCGACCTGCTGGTCCTGGAACCCGGCATGCCGCGTTTTCTCGGGCTCACCCAAGGGTTCAACCGGCGCTGGAGCGCGCCGCAATGCACGGCGATCCTGCTTCCGCTCACCGAAGCCGGCGCCCAGTCGGCGGTGACCCGCGCCATCGCCGCGGGACCGGGCAATTTCCGCGTGCGCGGCGGCGGGCATTGCTACGAGGATTTTGTTTTCAACGCCGGCACGCAGACTCTCATCGACGTGAGCCTGCTCAACGATATCGGTTGCGATGTGCAGAATAACGTCTATTACGCCGAGAGCGGCGGCACCAACTGGGACCTGTACCGCCAACTCTACTGGCGCTTCGGTCTCACGTTGCCGGCGGGCTCCTGCTATTCGGTCGGCTTGGGCGGTCACATCTGCGGCGGCGGCTATGGCCTGCTGTCGCGCCAGTTCGGGTTGACCGTCGATTGGCTCACCGGCGTGCGCGTCGTCACCGTGAACGAGAATCGCAATGCCGTGTTCAACCGCGCGACCAACCAGGACTCCGGTCCGCTGCGCGATCTCTATTGGGCGCACACGGGCGGCGGCGGCGGCAACTTCGGCCTGGTGACGCGCTACGAGTTCGCCCACCTGCCGACCGCGCCGCGCGCCGCGGAAATCATCACCACGGCGTGGAACTGGGCGGACATCAAGGACGCCGGAGACCTCGCCCGGATCATCGCCGGGTTCGAGGACCTGAACCGTGCGATGCCCCCCACGGCGTTCGCCATCCTGAAATTGTCGCATCAGGCGGCGGGCCAGATCGCGCTCATCGTCCAGGCGACCTACGACGGGCCGCCCGGATCGGCGAATTTCGCCGCCCAAGTCGAGCGCTGGCTGACGCAATCCGGCCTCGACAATTCCGTGCCGGCCGAAGGGCCGATCGGCGGACACCCGGTGCATATCGCATCGCCGCTGCCGTACCAGGATCTGCACTGGTTCCAGGCCGTCCAGACCCTCAACGGATCGGGCCCGAACCGGAAGGGCAAGTACAAATCCGCCTACATGCGCAAAGGCTTCCCGTCGGATCAGGTGCAGACCATCTACAAATATCTGACCATGAGCATGCCGAACGGTATCGACATGAGCCAGTCGCTGCTCCAGGTCGACAGCTACGGCGGGCAGATCAACACCGTGGACCCGCGCGCCACCGCGGTGTGGCAGCGAAGCTCGATCCTGAAGCTGCAGTATCAGACCTATTGGCAGGATCCGGAAAGCGGGCCGAGCCCCGACGGCGACGCCCACATCAAGTGGATGCGGGATTTCTACGGCGAGATGTACGCCGCCTATGGCGGGATTCCCGATCCCGCGCGCGACCCGTCGGACAACGTCGACGGCTGCTACATCAATTACCCCGACGTCGATTTGAACGATCACGGCGGACGGGCCAAGGCGCTGTCGCTCTACTACGGCGGCAACCTGCAGCGGCTGACGCAGGCCAAGCTCGCCGCAGATCCGCACGATTACTTCCAGAACAGCCAGTCGATCCGCGGATGATTTGACGGCGCCTCCCTCCTTGCTTCTTGCCGGCACGAACCTATGATCCCGCGCGACGACGGCCGCGGCCGCCGGACAAGGGAGGAAGCACGACATGGTTGCAGCGGTCCGAGTGCATAAGCCCGGCGGCCCCGAAGCATTGACTTATGAAGACATCGACATCGGCGCCCCCGGCGCCGGCCAGGTTCGCATCAAGCAGCACGCCTGCGGCATCAACTACATCGACGTTTATTTCCGCATGGGCATGTATCCGGCCCCGTCGCTGCCGTTCGTCGCCGGCAACGAAGGCGCCGGCGAAGTGACCGCGGTCGGCGAGGGCGTCACCGACCTCAAGGTCGGCGACCGGGTCGCCTACGTGCACCCGATGGGCGGCTACGCGGCCGAGCGGCTGCTGCCGGCCGAACGCGCGGTCAAGCTTCCGGCCGGGATTTCCTATGAGCAGGCGGCCGGCATGATGCTCAAGGGCATGACCGCCCAATACCTCGTCCGCCGCGTCCACAAGGTGGCGAAGGGCGACACCATCCTGGTCCACGCGGCCGCCGGCGGCGTCGGGCTCATCCTGTGCCAATGGGGCAATCACCTGGGCGCCACCGTGATCGGCACCGCCGGGAGCAAGGACAAGGCGGCGCTCGCCAAGGCCAACGGCGCCCACCACACGATCCTCTATCGCGACGAGAACTTCGCCGCGCGGGTCAAGGAGATCACCGGCGGCAAGCTGTGCCACGTGGTCTATGACGGCGTCGGCAAGGACACGTTTCCGGCCTCGCTCGACTGCATCCGGCCGCTCGGCGTGTTCGCGAGCTTCGGCAGCGCCTCGGGTCCGATCGAGGCGTTCAACATCAACGTCCTCGCCCAGAAGGGCTCGCTGTTCGCCACCCGGCCGACGCTCAACACCTATACGGCCACGCGCCAAGATTTGCTGGCGACGGCCAACGACCTGTTCGCGGTGGTCAGCGGCGGCGGCGTGAAAATCCCGGTGAACCAGAAATATCCGCTCAAGGACGCGCAGAAGGCGCATCGCGACCTCGAAAGCCGCGCCACCACCGGATCGTCGATCCTGATTCCCTGAACAAGAGTTGCCCGCTGACCTCGGCCGCCGCACTCACCACCCACGTGCTCGACACCGCGGCCGGCCGGGCCGCGGCCGGCGTGCGGGTGGTGCTGTGGCGACTCGACGCCGGCAAGACGCAACTCGCCGACGGCCGCACCAATGCGGACGGACGGCTCGACCGGCCGCTGCTGGAAGGTGCGGCCTTCGCGCTCGGCACCTATCAGCTCGACTTTTACGTCGGCGATTATTTCCGCGCCAACGGCGTCGCGCTCGCCGCGCCGCCATTCCTCGACGTCGTCCCGCTCCGCTTCGGCATTGCCGAGCACGCGCATTATCACGTGCCGTTGCTGGTCGCGCCCTACGGCTACTCGACCTATCGCGGAAGCTGACGGCCGCCTTCGGCCGTCATGCCCGGCCTTTGTGCCGCTCTTCTCAGCCCACGCCGTGCTGCTTGAACCAAGCCTGCAGTTTGGTCCAGCCGTCCTTCGCCTGGTCCGGGCGGTAGCTCGGCCGATAGTCGGCGTTGAAGCCGTGCGGGGTGTCCGGATAAAGCACGATCTCGCTCGGATTGTTGGCTGCCTTGAGGGCCTTCTTCATCTCCTCGACGCTGTCCACCGGAATGCCCGCATCGGCGCCGCCATAAAGCCCGAGCACCGGCGCCTTGAGCTCGCCGACGAGATCGATCGGGTTCTTCGGCTGCAGGTCGGTTCCCGGCCGCTTGAGCGGTCCGTACCAGGCGACCGCGGCCTTCACGTCCGGATTATGCGCCGTGTAGAGCCAGACCTGCCGGCCGCCCCAGCAGAACCCGGTCACCCCGAGCTTGGCGCTGTCGGCCTTGCCGGTCCCCTTCGCCCAGGCGACCGTGGCGTCGAGATCGGAAGCGACCTGCGCGTCCGGCACCTTCGACACCACCTTGCTGATGATTTCCTGGATGTCGCTCATGCCCGACACGTCGCCCTCGCGGGAATAGAGCGCCGGCGCGACCGCGAAATAGCCGAGCTTGGCGAAGCGGCGGCACATGTCCTTGATGTGCTCGTGCACGCCGAAAATCTCCTGGATCACCAGCACGGTCGGGAACGGACCGCCGCTCGCCGGCATGGCCCGGTAGGCGGGGATCTCGCCGCCCGCGACCGGGATCTTCACCTCGCCGGCGGTAAGCCCATTGCTGTCGGTGGTGATCATCGTCTGGGCGCAGACCGGTTGCACCGCGAGAGCGAATCCGGACGCCAGACTCGTGACCACGAAACCGCGGCGCGAGACGTCGGTCGGCGGCACCAGGCTCCTGATGTGCATATCGTTCATGGGATCTTCCTCGGGTTTTTTGGCCGCGCGTGCAATCGGTGCGAGAGCGCGACCCTCATAGCATGGGGCGCACCACCCGGCCGGCCGCTCGCGGAGATTTTACGAATACCCGACCACGGCCCCGTGCAGATCGTAGGCGTCGGCGCGCTCGATCCGGACCGTCGCGATCTCGCCGACCCGCAGCGGCCGCAAGGCGCGCACGTGCACCGTCCCGTCGATCTCCGGCGCGTCGCCGCGGGTGCGGCCCTTGGCGCCGTCCGGCCCCACCTGGTCGATGATCACCGGCTGCCGGGTGCCGACCTTGCGCCCGAGGCGCTTCGCCGAGATCGCCTGCTGGCGCGCCATGAAGCGGTGCCAGCGCTCCTCCTTGACCGCATCCGGCACCGCCGCCGCGAGGTCGTTGGCGACCGCGCCGGCGACCGGCTCGTAGCGGAAGCAGCCGACCCGGTCGAGCGCGGCCGCGTCGAGCCAGTCGAGCAGCAATGCGAAATCCTCCTCGCTCTCGCCCGGGAACCCGACGATGAAGGTCGAGCGCAAGGTCAGCTCCGGGCAGATGTCGCGCCAGCGCCGGATGCGCTCGAGGGTCTTCTCCTGCGCGGCGGGGCGGCGCATGCGCTTGAGCACCTGCGGGCTTGCGTGCTGGAACGGCACGTCGAGATACGGCAGCACCTTGCCGTCCGCCATCAGCGGGATCACGTCGTCGACGTGCGGGTAGGGATAGACATAGTGCAGCCGCACCCAGACGCCGAGCTCGCCCAGCGCGCGGGCAAGGTCGACGAAGCGCGTCGCCACCTCGCGGTCGCGCCATCGGCTCGCCGCGTATTTTATGTCGACGCCGTAGGCCGACGTGTCCTGGGAAATGACCAGCAGTTCCTTGACGCCGGCGGCGACCAGCCGCTCCGCCTCGCGCAGCACGTCGCCGGCCGGCCGGGAGACCAGGTCGCCGCGCAGCTTGGGGATGATGCAGAAGGTGCAGCGGTTGTTGCATCCCTCTGAAATCTTTAGATAAGAATAGTGGCGCGGCGTGAGCTTGATGCCCTCGGGCGGCACCAGGTCGAGGAACGGGTCGTGCGCCGGCGGCGCGGCCTCATGCACCGCCGCGACCACGCTTTCGTATTGCTGCGGTCCGGTGATGGCGAGCACGTCCGGATAGCGCGCGCGGATCTTCTCCGGCTCCGCCCCCATGCAGCCGGTGACGATGACGCGGCCGTTCTCGGCGAGCGCCGCCCCGATCGCGTCGAGGGATTCCGCCTGGGCGCTGTCGAGGAACCCGCAGGTATTGACGATAACCAGATCGGCGCCCGCGTGGGCGCGCGCCAGCTCGTAGCCTTCCGCGCGCAGGCGCGTGACGATGCGCTCGGAATCGACCAGCGCCTTGGGGCAGCCGAGCGACACGAACGAGATCTTCGCCGCGCCCTTGGTCATCGCATCGTCGATCGATTGTCGCTATGCATGGCCCGATGCTTACCACGCCCGTCGCCCGGAGGTGACCATGAAGCTCGCGACATTCGTCGGCCGAAACGACGCACCTGCGATCGGCGTGGTCGATCCGGCGCGCAACGCCGTGCTCGATCTGGCCGTGGCCGCGCGCCTGCTGGGCCAGGGGTCTGCGCCGGCCTTCGCCGACATGCTGGCGCTCATCGACGCCGGCCCGGCGGGACTGGAGCAGGCGCGCCGGGTCGCGGCCGCCTGGCCGGGCGAAGCCGAGATCAAGCTTGCCGGCCTGCGCCTGCTGGCGCCGCTGCCAGTGCCGCGGCAGATGCGCGACTGCCTGGTGTTCGAGGAGCACCTGACAAACGGGTTTGCCCAGGCCGAAAAACGCACCGGCCTCAAGCAAACGATCCCCGAGGTGTGGTACCGCCAGCCGATCTACTACAAGGCCAATCGGTTCAGCGTGGCCGGGCCGGAGACCGACGTGGTCTGGCCGCGCTATTCGCAGCTGATGGACTTCGAGCTGGAGCTCGCCTGCGTGATCGGCCGGACGGCCAAGGACATTTCGCCCGAGCGCGCGATGGAGCACATTTTCGGCTTCACCATCTTCAACGACTTTTCCGCCCGCGACGCCCAGTTCGCCGAGATGTTGGGCCGGCTCGGCCCGGCCAAGGGCAAGGACTTCGACGGCGGCAACGTGCTCGGGCCATGGATCGTCACCCTCGACGAGATCGGCGACCCGCATGCGCTCAAGATGGAGGTGCGCGTCAACGGCGAGCGCTGGGGCGGCGGCAATTCGGGCGCCATGCACCACAAGTTTCCCGCCATCCTCGCCCACATCTCGAACTGCGAGACCTTGCACGCCGGCGAAGTCATCGGCTCAGGGACCGTCGGCACCGGCAGCGGCAACGAGGTGGGCCGGTATCTTTCGTCCGGCGACGTGGTGGAACTGGAGATCGAGAAGATCGGCGTGCTGCGCAACCGGGTAGTGCGCGGGTGAACACGTCCGCCCGTCAACCCAGCCGCCTTCGATAGAGCGCGATCAGCCGTTCCCAGTGCCGCTCGGCCGCCCGCTTGTCGTAGCACCAGCGCTGCGGGAAGGCGAAGCCGTGATGGACGCCGGGGTAGAGCTCGAGCTCGCCCGGGCTGCCCGCCTTGACGAACAGCGCGCGCAGCTCCTCGACCATCGGCAGCGGCGCGAGCTTGTCGTGCTCGGCGCAGGCGATGTAGAGCTCGCCCTTCGCCTTGCCCAACGACAGATGCGGGCTTTCCGCTGCGTCGCTCACCAGCCAGGTGCCGTAGAAGGAGGCGGCGGCGCCGACGCGGTCGGGATAGCGCGCGGCGGCGGCGAGCGCGTAGGGGCCGCTCATGCAATACCCGTGGCAGCCGACCGGACCGTTGCGCACCTCCTTGCGGCCGTCGACGAACGCAAGCATGGCGGCAACGTCGTCCATCACCGGCGGAATCGTCATCTTGGTGCGCACGGCCCGCATGCGCTCGCGCTCGGCGCTGCCCTCTGCGAGCACGTCCGGCCCGTAGATCGTGTCGCGGCCGGCGCGGTAATAGAGATTGGGCAGCAGCACGCAGTAGCCGACCGCGGCGAGCCGCCGGGCCATGTCGCGGAGTTCCTCGCGGATGCCCGGCGCATCCATCAGCATGAACACGGCCGGGAAGGGCCCGCCGCGCTCGGGGCGGCAGACGAACGTCTCCATCGCGCCGGCCGAGGTCGCGACGTCCAGGGTCTCTTCGATCATCGGCGTGGTCTCCTTGGCGCGACGGGCGGGGCGGGCGGGCGGGCGCCAGCCTATTGATTTTACCCGGCGGTGAAAGGGGGCTTCGACCCAATCGACGGCCCGGCGATCCCGGCGTAGGCTGGGCAACGTCGACGAACGCCACCTGTCATCGGCACGGCAATCCGCCCGGTGCCGACCTCCGCGCCACCGGCTTAAACCAGGACCTTCCCGATGATCACCAAGTTCGACAGCCTCTACGCCGGCCATGCCGATCTCGACAACGTCGGCTACGGCGGCACGCCGATCAACGACAGGCTTTACCCGAACGCGCACCTGGCGACCGCGCTGAGCAAGGCGGAGTCCATGGCGCGGCTGATGGACGGGCTCGGCTACAACTGCTTCTGGATGGCCGAGCACCATTTCCAGCGCGAAGGCACCGAATGCATCCCCAACAACATCCTCATGGGGCTGCACCTCGCGCACCGCACCAAGAACATCAAGATCGGCTGCGGCTTCAACATCACGCCGATGTGGCACCCGCTGCGGCTGGCGGAGGATTTCGCCGTGGCCGACATCCTCACCGGCGGCCGCATCGTGTTCGGCGTCGGCCGCGGCTATCACACCCGCGAGGTGGAGACGTTCGGCTCCCCGCTGCGCGACCAGGAGGCCAACCGCGAGCTGTTCGAGGAGCAGGTCGACATCATCTTCAACGCCTTCAACAACGAGCGCTTCGCGCACAAGGGCAAGCACTACACCTTGCCGCCCGAGATTCCCTATCGCGGCTACACGCTCAAGGACCTCACCCTCGTCCCGCGGCCGTTCAACCTGCCGGTCGAGTGCTGGCAGCCGATCCAGGGCGGCTCGCCGCGCGCGCTCGAGTTCATGGCCAAGCACGGCATCCAGGGCATGGTGGGCGGCGGCTCGGCCGAGGGCGGCGCGATGCACAAGGTCGTGCTCGCCTGGCAGGAGGCGCATGCGCGGGTCGGGAAGCCGATCGAACTGGGCGAGCGGCTGTGCTTCGGCTTCCACTTCTACATGGCGGACAGCCGCGAGCAGGGCATGAAGGAGGCGGCGAAGTACTACGAAGAGAACATGAAGATGTTCGGCGAGCTGCGGCTCGTGCGCGCGATCACCGAGGAGCAGATCGAGATCATGCGCGATCCCAAGCGGGCGCCGACCGCCAAGCTGCCGCGCATCGAGGATGCGGTGAAATCTGGCGGCTTCCTGTGCGGCAATGCCGACGACCTGATCGGGCACATCAAGGCGCTGGAGGCGAAATATCCGGCGCTCGACCGCGTCTCGGTCAGCCTGTCGGTCGGGGTGCCGGAAAAGGCCGCCTTGGAGCAGCTCGAGCGGTTCGGCAAGGAGGTGATGCCGGCGTTCAAGGGCGCCAAGGCATCCGAGGCGCGGCGCGAGCCGGTCCTTGCGAAATAGGCGCGATGCACATGCAGATCAAACAGCTTCATCCGCTGTTCGCGGCCGAGGTCGCCGGGATCGATCTCGCCGCCCCGTTGCCGCCGGCGGCGGTAGAGGCGCTCGACGACGCCATCAATCGTCACGCGGTGCTGGTGTTTCCCGGCCAATCTCTCGACGACGACCGTCTGCTGGGCCTCGGCCGGCTGTTCGGGGACGTCGAGCCGCCGCGCAACCATCGCGTCGTGCGCCGCCTGAAGCACGCGGAGCTCGCCGACATCTCCAATCTCGACGCCGACAACAAGCTGCGCTCGCGCGAGGATCACCGCCGCCTCGATGCCCTGGGCAATCGGCTGTGGCACGCGGACGCGTCGTTCCGCCCGGTGCCGGGCGCGCTCTCCATGCTGTTCGCCCACGTGGTGCCGCCGGTCGGCGGCGAGACCGAGTTTGCCGACCTGCGCGCCGCCTATGACGCGCTGCCGGCGGACATGCAGGCGACCATCGAGGGCCTCGTCGCCGAGCATTCGATCTTCCATTCGCGCGGCCAGCTCGGCTTTACCGACTACAACGAGACGGAGCGCGCGGCGCTGCCGTCGGTGGCGCATCGCCTGGTACGCGTTCATCCCGGCTCGCGGCGCAAGACGCTCTACATGGGGGCGCATGCTTCCCACATCGTCGGCTGGCCGATGCCGGAGGGGCGGCTCCTGCTGCGCGACCTGATGGAGCATGCGACGCAGCGCGAGTTCGTCTACCGCCACGCGTGGCGCGCCGGCGATCTCGTCGTCTGGGACAACCGCTGCACGCTGCATCGCGGCCGTCCCTATGACGACGCCACCTATCCGCGCGACCTGCGCCGCGTCACCACGAAGGACGTTGCCTTTGCGCTCGCGCAGGCGGGCTGACGCGGTCGCCGGTCCAAGCCGACATCCTGATCGAGAGCTAACAGAAGGCGTGTCATGCGGGCGGTCACACGGGTGCTTGTTGCAGCATCTCTCGGCGTCACTGCGCCGGCGGCATCGGCGCAGGATATGGTGCCGACGCCGCCCATCGCGCCCGCGGACATTTTCAACTACTGCATCTACGCCGGCCTGGTTTACTCGGTCGGCTCGCAAATATGCACCGTGCGCGGCGGCCCGGCGCTCTATTGCGAGCAGCAGCGTTCGGCCGATCCCAGGAACCCGGACGCCAGGACACGGGCCAACTGGACGACCAACCAGCCCCCCGGCACCATCAACTGCGCCAACGATTTCGGGAGCGGCGCGCCAAATCGACCTAACCGGTAAATTAACCTCTCGTTAACCATAGGAGGCCCCCAATCATGCAGGGCGTCGAATCGAGGGGGCAACCATGCGGTTTCTGGACGAGCGGATCATCGAAGTGCTGATGGCAATCGGCGTCGCTTTGACCATGGCGGTGTTCACGCTGGGCATTTTCTCCTGAACCTGAGACGGGCGCGGCTGCCGGAACAGGCCGTCGCGGGAGCGAAGGGGGAGGTGACACGGGCTGGGCACTGGACGATTCGTGCCGCCCGCAGTGGTGACGACTCTGCTGATGATCGGCGCGGTTCAGGTGGGCCATTCGGCGCCGCGGTTTATCGACGCGTGCCAGGACGAAGCCCGGATCAGCAAATGCGTGCGCGCCCACAAGCATCTGGTGTCGGCGCGATGCCTCGTCGTGGCCGCGAGGTACAAGCGTCTCTGACGACAAGCTGGCGGACGGGGTGAGATTCGAACTCACGAGAGGGTTGCCCCTCTGGCGGTTTTCAAGACCGCTGCCTTAAACCACTCGGCCACCCGTCCGTCGACGCATCACTCCGGCCGCCGCGCGGCGGCTCTCCAAATTCTGTATGTCAGCTCTGCTTGGCAGTCCAGGCTCGCTGCTGGACGCCGGGCCGGCGCGTCGACTACCGTGCCGCCCGGCGCCGGGAGTGCCATCATCCCAGGGACTATGTCCCCGTTTCTGGGGTTTTCCTCCTGGTAGATCGAACCCTCGCAAATCGTGGCACCCGGAGGTTACGGGAGCCCAACAACGGGAGGATAAGCTGTGAAGCAACCAATCGGACGCGTTTTCATCGCCGGCGGGATCGCGCTGGCGTTCCTGTGCGCCGGGTCAATCGCCCAGGCGGCGGATCCGTTCATGCTCAAGTCGTCGGCGATCGACGACAACGGCAAGCTGGCGATCAAGAACGCCGGCAACAACAAGCAGAACCCCAATTGCGTCGGCGAGAACGTGTCTCCGCCGCTCGTCTGGCCGAACCCGCCGGCCGGGACCACGAGCTACGCGCTGATCATGTACGACCCGGAAGGGCGTGGCGGCCTCGGCGTGGTGCACTGGGTCGCCTACGGCATCCCGGCATCGGTGACCGGCTTTGCCGAAGGCGAGGTCAGCGGCCCGTCCGACAAGTACGTGGGCGGCAAGAGCACCATGGGGCTCGCGCACTATTTCGGCCCCTGCACGCCGCCGGGCGACTGGCACCACTACACGTTCACCCTGATCGCCACCGACCTCGACCCCAAGGCGCTCGAGCCCGGCCTGACCCGCGACCAGGTGTTCGAGAAGCTCGCCGGCCACGCCAAGGGCGCCGCCGGCCTGATCGGGCGCTTCACCAAGCCCTGAGCGGGAAGGGGCGGTACCTGCCGCGTGGCACGTCAGCGTGCCGCGCGGCGCAGCCGCGCGATCTCCGCCAGGGTCGCGTCGTCCGCCGCGCCATCGATTGCAAGCACGGCAAGATAGGCGTCGAGCGCTTGCGTCGGCTGGTTCAGCGCGACGTAGCCCTTGCCGATCTCCTTGAGCACCTCGCCGTCGCGCGGGGCAATTTCGGCTGCCGTCGCAAGTTTTGCGGCGGCCTCCGCCTTGAGCGCAGCAGCCACCTTGCCGGTTTTCCCGCGCGCGGATTCGGCGAGCATCTGTCCCCAGCCGGCGTGGGAAAGCGCATGCAGCGGATCGAGCGTCGCCGCCCGCTTGAATGCGTCGACCGACTGATCCAGCTTGCCAGCACCCGCCAGCGCACGCGCAAGGTAGTAGTGAAACCAAGCCCATGACGGCTTGGCCTCGATGGCCTTGCGAAAATACTCCTCGGCCTTGCTCCACTCGCGTTGCTCCAGGTGGATACGGCCGATAGCCGAATAGCCGTTGGGATTCTTTGCGTTCACCGCGATCGCGCGTTCGAACGTCCGTCGCGCCTCGATCGGCCGCCCCGTTTCCCTGAGCACCTCTCCCCACGTCGTATAGATGTCGTAGAGGTCCGGATTGTTCGGATCGACGTCGGCCGCGTGCGCGAGAAGGACAATGGCTTCGGCGCGGTCGCTGCGGGCGCGCCGGATCTGGGCCTGCAGGAAATAGGCGCGCGCGTTTTTGGGATCGGCTGCGGCAGCACGATTGAGATAATCGATCGCCTGGTCGACCTTGGCGTCGTCCGCCATGCGGAACAGCGCCTCACCGGCCGCGGTGTATGCAAGCGCGAGCTGTCGTTTCACGGCCGAGCCCTTTTGCGACGCGGGGGCGTCACGCAATGCCTGCAATGCATCGGCGAGCGTGTTCGAACTGCGGACGGGCCGCTTCGCGCGTCCGCTCGGCCATGCCCATGGCGATCCGAACGACCGCACGGTTCAGCAGCGGTCCAGCCGCATGTCCTCCCTCCTCAATCAGGCCCGTGAAGACCGCGAGCGCGTCATCGAATCGCTCTTGCGAGAGGGCGATCAGGCCGCTGAGGTTGACGGCGAGCCGACGCTCTTCCGCCCTGCCAACGTCAAGCAAGCGCTGCACCATGCGCCGCGCGTTCTCGAAGTCGTCGCTGATATAGTAATAGGAGGCGGCAATGTAGGGGTCGAAGCGCTCCACCAGTTGCAGCGCCGCCGGGCGCAGCAGGAGGTCGAGCTTTGCCGCCGGCTCGCCCACATGAATCGTGCCGCTGTCCTGGATGCGCAGCCGCAGCGACAGCATCGCCGGGGAAATTCGCCCGTCCTTGCCGCCCCCACCGGCATCGGGCGCTCGCTCCGCGATCACTTCGCCGCTGATCCGTGTGTCGACGATACCGACGAGCTCGCGCACCTGCGAGACGACCGTGGCGAGCGACATTCCGGCGACCGGGAGATCGATCTTGGGAATCTTGTTCTCGAACGGCAGGGAGGAAAACGTCGCATGGTCCCGCAGGGTCGCGGCTATGGCGCCGATCTGGATGATCTCGTCGATCAGGCGCTGGGAAACCACGGCCGAGGTGTAGCCGCGCTCTTCCAGTTCCTTGGGCACGCCGATGGCATCGATGACCGTCACCGGCTTGAGTCCTGCCCGCACGATCACCAGCAGGGCGAGCGCCGCCGCGGCGATCATCGTGACATTGACGACGAACTTGCGGGCGGCTTCCATGGAGGGCAGGCGCCGCAGCAGTCCTGCGAGCCGACTCAGCCATTGCGGGACGCGGCCCTTGGAACCGGCGTCCTGGTTCGGTGCAGCAGGCTGTCCAGCGTCCACCGCCGCGGCAGGGTGCAGCACGACCGGAGCAGAGGACGGAAGCGGCTCGACCATGCTCAATCCAACCGGCAGGAATCGAGCGGCGCCGTCGTCGGGCAATGACGCCTTTGCGTCATCGCCTGCGTCCATGGGACGAGCTTCGCCCCGAGTGTCCGCCGTAGTGCGAAGATCCGAAGCCGCCGCGGTGCTGCGATGCGGTCCGCTGCGGCCGGCCTGATGCGGGGCGATGGAGCCCGTGTGCCCCGCCCTTTGACTGCGTCGCCGAACAGCCTGGCCCTCCGCAATTGGCCCCTTGCAACGAAGACATCTGCGTTCCGCCTCCTCCCGATGAAGCTGATCCGGAGCCACGCGTGCCGGGGGTGGCGCCCGATCCGCCAGTGCCGGAGCCGGATTGCCTGCCGCCTCCTCCGGAGCCTTGCCCCATGGTCGAGGGCGAATTCTGCCCGGAACTGGTGGGCGAGGTCTGGCCCCCGCCCGGCGTTGTGAAAGAGTTCGGCGTCACGCGCGTGCCGCCCGCGGAGGCGGAGCAGGCGCGCCAGGCCGGATCGTCGGTCAGGGCCTTGAGATCGCTTTGTTGCTTCTTCTGAAGGGTCAGGGAAACGCCGTAAGGCATGCATTCTCCCTGGCGCCGGTCGGCCGTCGCGCCGATGCAACGCAACCTCTGCGCCTCGACCTTAGGAACGAGCACTGCGAGCTGATCTTGGGCCGTTTTGGCCTGCTGCAAACGCTCTGCGCACGTCGTCGGCCGCGGTTGCGCGGTCGCGGCGAGCGTGCAGGCAAGCAGCAACGAAAGGCCGGATCCGGCCAGCACCGTGACGCGCATCGCCATTCCCCTCTTGTGATGGGAGTGGCGCGGCCGCTCCTTTTCTCCAGCGCGCGTGCCGATACGGGAGCGGGTCGCCGCGCTTCCCTAAGGTAGCATAATGTATCCGTATTCTGCTTGTGTGAAGCGGTTCACACGATCGGGAGTGGCGGCGGCAAGGATGCATTTACTACGCTGGGGCGGCCCGGTTTCGCCGCCCCAGAAACGGCGCTATCTTGGCCAATCAAGGGGAAGGGTCGGCTGCACCGGATTCGCGCGGGGCGGCAGGGCCTGATCGTCTGTGGGACGGGCGATCGACGGCACTTCGGGGACGGAATGGGGCTTATCGGCCACCGGATGATGTTGGCGCGGGCCGGCATCGGGGCGCTCTGCGCCCTGGCGCTTGCGGCCTGCTCGTCCTCGTCCAGCAACTTCGGCAGCAATATCGATCCGCGCTACGGCGTGTCCGCGAGCCCGCGCGTGGTCGACCCGGGCCAGCCGGTGCCCAAGGGCGGCGGCGTCTATCGGGTCGGCCAGCCCTACATGGTCGGCGGGCGCATGTACTACCCGCAGCTCGATCCCAACTACCGCGCCGAAGGGCAAGCCTCCTGGTATGGCGAGGATTTTCACGGCCGGCTGACCGCCAACGGCGAAGTCTACGACATGAACAGCCTGTCGGCGGCGCATCCGACCTTGCCGATGCCGTCCTATGCCCGCGTCACCAACCTGACCAACCGCCGCTCGGTGATCGTGCGGGTGAACGACCGCGGGCCCTATCACGGCCACCGCGAGATCGACCTTTCCGGCAAGGCCGCCGAGGTGCTGGGCTTCCGCGACAACGGGCTCGCCCGCGTGCGGGTCGAGTATGTCGGGGCGGCGCCGCTCGAAGGCTCCGATGACCGCCGGCTGCTGGCGAGCCTGCGCGAAGGCGCGCCGGCGCCCGCTCCCTCCGGGGTGATGGTCGCCTCGAACCGGCCGTTCGTGCCGGCCGTTGCAAGCCGCAGCCCGATCATGGGCGGCCCGCCGGTGCCGGCGGAACGGCCGTTCGATCTCGGCGCCGGACCCGAGCGCGAGGCCTCGATGGCGGGCCCGCGCGTTGCGTCGCGCGGTCTTGGCCCGGCCGAGCGGACCGCGGCCTCGGATGCCGGTCCACGCCTGCAATGGACGCGGGGAGCGCCTCCCGCCGTGTCGGCCTATGCCCCCACGGGCTATGACGGCTCCGCCGCCGTGGCAACCGGTCGCGGGCTGTACTGACCCAGGCCATTTATTTGCCTGACGGGATTGGCAAGCCCGGTCGCTGCCCGATATTGCAGGGCAGGCCGCAGTTCCCGCGTCGGCCGGAGGCCGGTTGCAATGATCAATAGAACGGCGCGCTGCGCACTGGCCCGCCGCATGGCGGCGCTGGCGCTCGCCGGCGCGCTTGCGATTGCCGCGCTGGCGCCGGCGACGGCCCAGACCCCGAGAAAAGAGGACACGTTCCAGCTCTCCGCGCCCTACGCCATCCTGATCGATTACGAGAGCGGAACCGTGCTGTTCGAGAAGAACGCGGACCAGCTCATGGAGCCGTCCAGCATGGCCAAGCTGATGACCGTCGAGGTCGTCTTCCAGGCCATCAAGGAAGGCAAGCTCTCGCTCGACGACGAGTTTCTGATCAGCGAGAACGCATGGCGGCGCGGCGGCGCCCCGTCGCACGGCTCGACCATGTATGCGGCGATCCACAGCAAGGTGAAGGTCGGCGACCTCCTGCACGGCGCCATCATCCAGTCGGGCAACGACGCGTGCATCGCCTTGGCGGAGGGCATGGCCGGCAACGAAGCCGCCTTTGCCGAGCGCATGACCCAGCGCGCGCGCGAGCTGGGGCTGACCCAATCGACGTTCGCCAACCCGACCGGCCTGCCGGACCCGCGCACCCATGTCACCGCGCGCGAGCTTGCCAAGCTCGCCCGGCATCTCATCCGCACCTATCCGGACTTCTATCGGTTGTTCGGCGAGCGCGAGTTCACCTGGAACCGGATCCGCCAGTTCAACCGCAACCCGCTGCTGACGACGAACATCGGCGTCGACGGCCTCAAGACCGGCTTCACCCGGCAGGCCGGCTACGGCATCGTCGCCTCGGCGATGCAGAACGGATTGCGCCTGATCGCGGTCACCAACGGGTTCAAGGACCTGAAGGCCCGCGGCGAGGAGACGCGTAAGCTCCTCGAATGGGGATTCAAGGGGTTCGAATCCCGCCCGCTGTTTGCCGAAGGCCAGACGATCGGCGACGCGCGGCTTTACGGCGGCGCGCGCGGGCGGGTGCCGCTCGTCGCCAACGGCTCGGTCAGCCTGCTGGTCCCGCGCAATTCGTCCGAGCGCGTGCTCGCCCGCCTCGTGTATCTTGGCCCGGTGCGGGCGCCGATCGAGAAAGGGCAGCAGATCGGGCAGCTCAAGGTCTGGCGCGGCGAGAAGGTCGTGCTCGAGGTGCCGCTGCAGGCGAGCGAGGCGGTCGGGCGCGGCAACCTGGGCCAGCGCGCCTTCGACGCCGCCACCGAGATGGTCATCAATCTGTTCCGCGCCGGCGTGCAGAAACTTTAGGAAGCGTGATGCGCGGACGGTTCATCACATTCGAAGGCGGGGAGGGGAGCGGCAAGTCGACTCAGGTGGCCCTGCTCGCCAAGCGGCTCGGTACGCTGGGAGTCGGCGTGCTGGCGACGCGCGAGCCGGGCGGTTCGCCGGGCGCCGAAGCGATCCGCCACGTGCTGCTGTCGGGCGCCGCCAAGCCGCTCGGCGCCTATGCCGAGGCGATCCTGTTCGCCGCCGCCCGCGACGATCACGTCAGCCAGACCATCCGGCCGGCCCTCGACCGAGGCAAATGGGTCATCAGCGACCGCTTCGCCGACTCGACCCGGGTCTACCAGGGCGTGCTGAGCAACGTGGAAGCCCGGCTGATCGCCCGGCTCGAGAAGTTGACCGTCGGCGACGTGCGGCCCGACCTGACCCTGGTGCTCGACGTGCCGGCCGACGTCGGGCTCGCGCGCGCCGCGCGCCGGCGCGGCAATGGGGCAGGGGACCGGTTCGAAGCCGAGGCGCTCGACTTCCATAAGAAGCTGCGCGAAGCCTATCTGGAGCTGGCGGCGCACGAGCCGGACCGCTGCGCCGTCATCGACGCGACGGCGGAACCCGATACGATCGCGGACGCGATCTGGGCGGTGGTCAACGCCCGCCTGCATCCGGCCGAGGCGCAGTTGATGATCGAGGACGTCGTTCCGTGAGCCGGGCGGACCGGTCCCGCGACGGCGACGCCGAGCCGCCGCATGCGCGCGAAACCAATGCGTGGTTCGGTCACGCCGCCGCCGAGCGCGCGCTCCTCGAAGCGTACCGTGGCGGCCGCATCCCGCACGCCTGGCTGATCGGCGGCCCGGCCGGCATCGGCAAGGCGACGCTTGCCTATCGCATGGCGCGGTTCGTGCTGGCGCATCCCGATCCGTCCAAGCCCGCGGTGCAGGCCGCGACCGCGCTTGCCGTCGATCCCGCCCATCCGGTCGCGCGCCGCATTGCCGCGCGCGCCCATGGCGACCTGCTCACGCTCGAACGAACCGAAGGCGAGAGCGGCGCCTTGCGCACGGTGATCACCGTCGAGGACGTGCGGCGCACCCTCGGATTCTTCGGCCATACCGCGGGCGAGGGCGGTTGGCGCGTGTGCATCGTCGATGCGGCCGACGAGCTGCAATATCCGCAAGCCTCGAACGCGCTCCTCAAGGTGCTGGAAGAACCGCCGCCGCGCGCGCTCTTTTTGCTGGTGAGCCACGCGCCCGGACGGCTGCTCGCGACCATCCGCTCGCGCTGCCGGCACCTGGCGCTGCGGCCGCTGGCGGCCGAGGACGTGGCGCGGGCCGCGGCGGCGGCGCTCGGCGGCAGCGAGGATGAGGCCGCGATCGCGGCAGCGGCGGCCGCCGCCGACGGCAGCGTCGGGCGAGCGCTCCAGCTGCTCGGCGGCGCGGCCCTCAAGGTGCGCGAGCGCGTGAGCGAGCTGCTGGCGGCTCTCCCGTCGGTCGATCCCATGGCGCTGCACGCGCTCGGCGACGCGCTCGGCCGCGCCGACCCGCAGACCTTCACCACCTTCGTCGACACCGTGCGCGACTGGCTCTCGACGCGGCTCGCGCGCGGCGCCGGCGAGCCCGCGCGGCTTGCGCAGGTGGCGCAGGTATGGGAGAAGCTCAACCGCGCCGCGCGGGAGGTCGAGGTGTTCAATCTCGACCGAAAACCGATGGTCTTCGCCGTGTTCGGGCTTCTCGCCGACGCCGCGCGCTGACCCGGCGCTTTACACGAGCGTCCCCGCCATGGCGTCCACGCCCTACTACGTCACGACCGCCATTTCCTATCCCAACGGCGTGCCGCATATCGGCCACGCCTACGAGGCGATTGCGACCGACGCGATCGCGCGCTTCATGCGGCTCGACGGGCGCGACGTGTTCTTTCTCACCGGCACCGACGAGCACGGTCTCAAGATGCAGCAGACCGCGACGCGGGAAGGGATCACGGCGCGCGCGTTGGCCGACCGCAACGTGCGGCGCTTCCAGGCCATGGTCGAGCGCCTGAACTGCTCGAACGACGATTTCATCCGCACCACCGAGCCGCGGCATCATCGTGCCTCGACCGCCATCTGGGAACGGATGGCGCAGGCGGGCGACATCTACCTGTCGAAATATTCCGGCTGGTACTCGGTGCGCGACGAAGCCTATTACGGCGAGGACGAAACGACCGTCGGCGACGACAAGGTGCGGCGCGGGCCGACCGGCAGCCCGGTCGAATGGGTCGAGGAGGAAAGCTATTTCTTCCGCCTCTCCGCCTATCAGGATCGCCTGCTCAAGCTCTACCGCGACCAACCGGATTTCGTGCTGCCGGAAGCGCGCATGAACGAGGTCGCGAGCTTCGTCAAAGGCGGCCTGCAGGACCTGTCGATGTCGCGCACCACGTTCGACTGGGGCGTGCCGGTACCGGGCGATCCCCGGCACATCATGTACGTGTGGGTCGATGCGCTGACGAACTACATCACCGGCGTCGATTTCCCGGACACCGACAGCGCCAAGTTCCGCCGCTACTGGCCGGCGAATTTGCACGTGATCGGCAAGGACATCGTGCGCTTCCACGCGGTCTACTGGCCGGCCTTCCTGATGTCGGCCGGCATCGCGCTGCCACGCCGCATCTTCAGCCACGGATTCCTGTTCAATCGCGGCGAGAAAATGTCGAAGTCGGTCGGCAACGTGATCGACCCGTTCGCGCTGGTCGACGCCTACGGGGTCGATCCGCTGCGCTACTTTTTCCTGCGCGAGGTGCCGTTC